>MDTB01182750.1_pt1 | contig 29071 bp, 28 predicted proteins | sample 811161 | NCBI WGS metagenome assembly MDTB01 (sample SAMN05326650, study PRJNA326480) | marine metagenome | isolation source: seawater | place: Mediterranean Sea | collected 2009
CGATGATGAACCTGATATCCGCGCTTTGGTCGGCGGTATACTTGAGGATGAAGGTTATAACGTCTGCTATGCTGAAACACATCAGGAAACATTCGCGCAAATTAATGCCGAAAATCCAGATATGGTTTTGCTTGATATTTGGCTTGAAAACAGTGCCAAAGATGGTATCGGCATTTTAACGGACATTCAGGAACTAAGCCGTGATGTTGCCTTGCCTGTCGTGATGATGAGCGGGCACGGCAATATTGAAACTGCCGTGAAAGCTCTGCAAATCGGCGCATTTGATTTTATTGAAAAGCCCTTCAAGACAGAGCGGCTTTTGTTGCTCGTCTCGCGTGCAATTGAACTGAGCAGCCTTAAGCGTGAAAACAAAGCACTAAAAACTAGCGGTCAGACCAAAGAAAAGCGCCACCTCGTTGGTCTTTCCAGCGCAGCGGAGAGCTTGCGCCAGATTATTACGCGCGTTGCACCGACCAATAGCCGTATATTGTTATCGGGCGAAGCTGGCGTTGGTAAAGATTTTATTGGACGCTTAATTCACGATAGTTCGGAGCGTACGGATGCGCCGTTTATGGCTGTAAACTGCGGGTCTATGCACGCCGATAAGTTCGATGTTGAATTATTTGGCTGTTTAGAGGGCGTGCAGGGCGAACCTGAACGCGTTGGGCTGCTTGAACGGTGCAATGGCGGCACGTTCTTCCTTGATGAAGTGGGGGACATGCCTTTTGAAACGCAAGGGAAGTTGGTGCGCGTTTTACAAGAGCAGCGCTTTGAACGCCTTGGCAGCACTAAGCCTATTCAGCTTGATATACGCGTTATTGCATCAACGAGCTATGATTTAAATGATAAAATACAAAGCGGTGATTTCAGGCAGGATTTATATTACCGCTTAAATGTTGTCGCTGTGCAAGTACCTTCGCTGAAAGACCGCAGGGAAGACATTGAATTACTATGCGCTGAATTTTCGCGTGAGCTATGTAACCGTTCAGACCTTGAAGATTTTACATTTTCTGTATCCGCCATGTCGGCGCTTAAATCTTATGCTTGGCCTGGGAATATGCGTCAATTGCGTAATGTCATTGAGTGGCTGACGATTATGAAAGGTTCAACCGGCAAGAGCGCCATTGAACCTGAAGATTTACCGCCAGAAATTCTTTCTGCCTTACCCAAGAGTATTATGGCCGATAACCACACAGATTTCCTTGATATGAATTTAAAAGATGCGCGCGCGAATTTTGAACGTGATTATTTGACCGCACAGCTTGACCGTTTTAATGGGAATATTACCAAGGCTGCGGAAATTATTGGCATGGAACGTTCTGCGCTGCACCGGAAAATAAAAAGCCTTAAAATTAACACACAAGACTCTAAGGACGCGCTAGACAGCAGCACGCAAATCAGTGAGACTGGCGTAGATAAGTTAAGAACAAACACATATAAGAAGACTGGGTAAAATTTATGCGTATTATCATTTGTGGCGTTGGCCGCGTGGGTTACAGCATTGCTTCGTATTTATCAAGAGAGCAAGATAATGATGTTACAATTGTTGATCATAGCAGCTCATTAATTCGCCGCATTAACGACGAAATGGATGTCAATGGTATTGTCGGCCATGCTGCCAACCCTGATGTCCTTGCTATGGCTGGTGCAGCGGAAGCGGATATGATTATCGCTGTGACGCATTCAGATGAAGTCAACATGGTCGCCTGTCAGGTTGCGCATTCTTTATTCGGCGTTTCACGCAAAATTGCGCGTTTGCGTAATCCCGTATTCCTTGACCCTCTTTGGCATAAGCTATTCTCGCGTGAGAATATGCCAATTGATTTTATCATTTCGCCAGAAGTTGAAGTCGCGAAATCTATCTTTAACCGCCTTGATATCCCGGGGACATCGAACGTTATCTCGCTTGAAGATGGTCGCGCGCATTTAATTGGTATCCGCTGTGAAGAAAACTGCCCTGTTGTGAATACACAGCTTAAACAGCTTATGGCGCTTTTCCCTGATCTTAACGTGAAAATTGGCGCAATTTTACGCGGCAGTGAAGTCATTTACCCTAATATCCACGATCAAATGCTTGTTGGAGACGAGGTTTATCTTTTTGCTGAAAGCGAGCATGTCAAGCGTGTGTTATCCGTGTTTGGGCATGAAGAAGAAGCCGCAAAGAATGTCGTGATTTTGGGCGGCGGTAATATTGGTTTGAACCTTGCCCGCAGTATCATTCGCAAAAGACCGAATATTAACCTCAAGCTGATTGAACGCGATGCCGCACGCGCAATATATTTAAGTGAGCAGCTTAATAACAAAGCGATTGTCCTCAAAGGTGATGGGCTTAATGAAGGCGTTATTTCGCAGGCAAATATTGAACATGCAGATGCTTTGGTTACGGTCACAAATGATGATGAAGTGAATATCCTCTCATCCCTCATTGCCAAGCAGGCGGGGTGTCAACGCGTTGTTTCACTCGTCACGAATGACTTATATACCAACCTTATAAATTCTCTTAGTATTGATGTGCAGGTATCTCCCAAAGCTGCGACGGTTTCTAAAATTATGCAGTTTGTGCGCAAAGGCAGCATTAAAAACATACATTCTTTGAAAAACGGTTTTGCGGAAGTCTTTGAGGCGGTCGTGCAAGAAAATTCAGAAATTGCCAATGTGCCTATATCCGAATTAAAGCTGCCTAACGGCATTTTAATCGCGATGATTGTTCATGATGGTAATATTATTATTCCTTATGGGGATACAATCATTCGCGAAGGCGACCATGTTGTGATTTTGGCAGATAAGTCAGAAACGTCAAAAGTTGAGCGTTTCTTTTCTTACCGCATCCGTTTGATCTAACGGACGCTAATCATGCAAAATAAAGTTATCTTATTTGACTGGGACGGTACGTTAGCCGATAATTTTGATGTCATCAAAAATGGCATTAATCACGTTTTTTCTCATTTTAATATGCCACTTTGGTCAGATGAAGAGGCGAAGCGTAATATTCGCCTCACCGCACGTGATCTATATGGCAGCCTTTTTAATGACCCCAAAGATGTTAAGATGGCGCTTGATATATATTTATCTTATGTCGAAGAAAACCATTTAAATGTCGTAAAGCCAATAATGGGCGCAGAGGGTTTTATACGTGCGCTGCATGAGGCGGGCTATGTTTTGGGCATTGTCAGCAATAAAACGCAGCGTTTCCTTGACCGTGAAGTTGAAAAACTAGGCTGGCAAGATATGTTTAATGTTGTGATCGGGGCCGGCACAGCCAAGCACGATAAGCCGCATCCAGATTCTATTCATTTGGCACTGGAGCGATTAAACGCTCAGGCAAATGACGCGATATATGTCGGGGATACAGAGACAGATATGTTGGCGGCGAAGAACGCTTCGGTTTCACCGATATTCGTAACTTATGGTTTAGGGCTGGAAAGTGATTTGAAAAAGACTGTTTTTACAGGCAGTATGCCTGTTATCTGCCATGACTATAGAGAGCTTTGCAATGCGATAAGTTCTCAAAAAATATAAAAAAAGCTTGATGCATTGCAAAATCTTTACTATTGATATGCGTTACGTGGTCTACAATTATAAATAGCGAAAGGGTGAACAGCTAATGGCTGATAAAACACAAAATGTACAGGACGTGTTCCTGAATAAATTAAGAAAAGAAAAACAAAGTGTTACAGTCTTTTTGGTAAATGGCGTGAAACTTCAAGGTGTTATTACATGGTTCGACAATTTCAGCGTCTTGCTGCGTCGTGAGTCTCATGCACAGCTTGTATACAAGCATGCAATATCAACAATTATGCCATCAGGCCCATTATCGCTTTATGATGGTGAAGAAGGTTCTGACGAATAATTATTTTGATTATTTAGTTTTTTGATATCCTCTGTGTGTTTATCATACAGGGGATATATTTATATTTAAGCGCTTAAAAAGGCATGAATCTCTATGGGCGAATATTGCTACATTATACAACCTATACTTCCGGTTAACCGTAAATCGGGCACAGTAAATTTTATCAGGGATCCTGAAGCGCGTCTGGAAGAAGCTGTAAGCCTCTCTGCGGCTATTTCCTTGGATGTGCGTGGTGGTGAGGTGATAAATCTGCGCCGCGTTGATGCTGGGCTCTTATTCGGCAAAGGCGTAATTGAACGTGTGGCTGACACCGTGAAGGATGAGGAAATTGACCTTGTCGTTGTTAATCACGGCCTGTCACCTGTTCAGCAGCGTAACTTAGAGCGCGCATGGAAGTGTAAAGTGATTGATCGTAGCGCTTTGATCCTTGAGATTTTCGGCGAACGCGCGCAAACCAAAGAAGGTAAAATCCAAGTTGAACTTGCGGCGCTGTCTTACCAGCGTTCTCGACTGGTGCGTTCTTGGACGCACCTTGAACGTCAGCGTGGTGGTTCAGGCTTTATGGGTGGCCCCGGTGAAGCACAGATCGAACTTGATCGCCGGATGATTGACGATAAAATCAACCGTCTGAAAAAGCAGCTTGGCGACGTAAAGAAAAACCGTGATTTGCAGCGTGAAAGCCGTGAAAAAGTGCCGTATCCGATTGTGGCGCTTGTTGGTTATACCAATGCGGGGAAATCAACGTTGTTTAACAATGTGACAGGAGCAGATGTTTTTGCGCAGGATTTGCTGTTTGCAACACTTGACCCAACTATGCGCGAAGTAAAGCTTCCCAATGATAAAGCGATCATACTTTCTGATACTGTTGGTTTTATATCTGAATTGCCAACCCATCTTATTGCGGCCTTCCGTTCAACCCTTGAACAGGTGAAATATGCTGATGTTATTTTACATGTACGCGATGTGTCGGCGGTTGATACCGCGCAGCAGCGTGAAGACGTTATTCAGGTGCTCGAAGAACTTGGGGTGAGTTATACTGACAATCCAAAAATTATTGAAGTTTTGAACAAAATTGATTTGCTTGAAGAGGGGCACACCCCTGAAACCCTTGGCGATAAGGGGCAGGTTGCTGTATCCGCCGTGACATCCGAGGGTGTTGATGCGCTACTTGATATAGTCGGTGACATTATCACCAAGGAAGATACAACTTGCGCCTTTTTACTTAGTCCCGCAGCGGGTGAAGCGCAGTCATGGCTTTATAACCATGGCAGCGTTCTTAAAAATGAAGTGACTAATGATAACCGCATTCATTTAGAGGTACGGCTTTCTGCTGCCAATCTGGGGCGTTTCACGCAACGTTTTAGTATTTATCCGATGGAATAAATGTTAAGCTGGGCATTATGATAGAAGACATTAGTGACATTATAAGACGTTGCGCCGCTGAGATTATATTACCGCGCTTTCGTAATTTAAAAGACGGTGATGTAACCACAAAAACTGGGCCGCGCGACTTGGTCACAATTGCGGATACCGAAGCGGAATATTTCCTGCAAGACCATATTAAGCGTTTGATTGAAAGCGCCTTGGTTGTCGGCGAGGAATCTATATCCCGCGGTGAATATAGCGCGAAGGATATTCAAGCACATGGCGACCAGCCCATATTCATTGTCGACCCGATTGACGGTACAAATAACTTTGTTAAAGGCTCTGATGTATTTGGCGTAATGGTCGCTATGCTGATAAATGGCGTATGTCAAAAGGCATGGATTTATGATGTGGTGCAGGACAAAATGACGACAGCAGCCTTAGGACAAGGCGCATACACAAATGGCGTTGCCATACATGCAAGTGACACGAAAGAAGTCAGCGCGCTAACGGGGTATACGTCTTTGCGTTATATGAATAAGGCTGATAAGGCGCATTTTATTGAACATGGGCAAGGTATAAATATGGTTGATTCCACCGGCTGCGCGGCGCATATGTATTTGGACGTTGCCCATGGGCGAAAGGATTTTACAATATTTACACGGCTAAAACCATGGGATCATCTGCCGGGCATGTTAATTTGCCAAGAAGCTGGTGCATTTGGCGCAAATTGGGATGGCTCTGATTATGATATAAACTCGCCGCATATTAAGTCTCCCCATTCAGGCATACTCACCGCGAATAGTGAAAAAACTTGGCGCATCCTGCATAATATGCTTATATCATCTTTACATAGATAATTTAGGGAAGTGGGAAATTATGGATTTTAATCAGTTACGCCTTGATGTCGAACAGCTGCAAAAAACCTGTTGGACTCAAGTGATTAAGCAGTATTTCAATGCGCTCTCAGCGGATCAAGTTGTGACCAAGGCGCATGCGCAGGATTTTCAAACCATTGCCGATACTGAATCTGAAAAATTCCTAACGCGCGAATTGCAGCGCCTAATTCCAAATAGTCTTGTTCTTGGGGAAGAGGCGCAGGCCGCAGGGCAGGTGTCGCTCGATATTTTTACTGATGCGAAGCCTGATGAATATGTATGGGTGATTGACCCGATTGACGGTACATACAACTTTGTAAATAACCATGATGATTTTGCGGTGATCGTTGCGCTTGTTCAGGGCAATGAAACAATTGGCGGCTGGATTTATCAACCCAAGACGGGTGATATTGTCAGCGCGATTAAAGGCGATGGCGCGTATTTAAACGGTCAAAAAACGACTGTTTCTACTGCAAAAACTATTCCTGAACTTAACGGTTATTCGCCTGTGATATATAGTGGGCGCACGCCGTTCAAAGCGCATTTTCAAAGCTGCGCGGCGGAGCTTAAACATATTGATAATTTGCGTTCATCTGGAGTGCATTATTTAAACATGGCATCCGGTAAGGCTGATTTTTATATGGTACACCATAGCAAACCGTGGGATCACCTTGCTGGCGTGTTGCTTTTTGAAGAAGCCGGCGGCATGGTTAGTAAATGGGACGGCAGCCCTTATAAGCCTTCTGACTATAAAGACTTTATTATTTCTGCGAATAATGCGGATTCACATAAGGCGTTAATGGATAAGTTTATAAAGCCTATTTATCCGTAACGTGTTTACTGAACATCGCAATAACTTCGCGGTATGTATCTTTTTTGAACGGTACAATCAGCTCTAAAATCTCGTTTAAATCCACCCATTTCCAGCGTTGAAATTCCGCGGGGTCATGCGCGTCTAAGCATATGTCGCTATCTTGCCCTGTGTAGCGCAAAGCGATCCATGTTTGTTCTTGTCCTCTATACTGGTTTTTCCACAGGCGGCCAAGTAAGTGGGGTGGTAAATCATAGCGTAATTTTTTTGCACCGACTTCAAGGATTTCAGCCTTGTCCGTGCCAATTTCCTCAAGCATTTCGCGGAAAGCGGCAATGTTTAAATCTTCACCTTCATCAATGCCACCTTGCGGCATTTGCCACGCTCCTGGGGAGTCTATACGCTCGCCAACGAAGACTTTGCCCTCATCATTAAACAAAGCTATACCGACACATGCGCGGTAAGGAAGGCTTAAATGGTCTGGTGCGTTATTCATGGGTTATACCTGCTCTTAGAAACGGTTTTACTTATATTCGTTCATATTATAGCTTACGGGCACGAAAATAATGCCTTGCTGTTTGGCTTCTTGTTTTGCCCATTGTGAAATACGCTCAATAACTTTTGGGTATGGGTGGAAGAAGGCAACAGCCGAAGATGTGTCTGATTGTGAAAGCGCGCGCTTGCCCAGAGCATCAAGGTTTTTATCAAGTTCGTCCATGCGGCCTTGTTTTGTTAGCCAGATGTCGTTTTTATAAAACGGCACTTTAGCCGTCCGTGCAATGTTTTCTGCGAGGCTTTGTTCAGGCGCGTCATCCGATGTTATATAAGCAACGCCATGCTGGCGCAAAGCGGAAAATAAGCTGTTCATTTCAGATTCTGATGTTGTGAAATAGCTGTCCTGCACATCCATTATACCAGTGTAGCCTTTAACCAAAGAAAGCAGCCAAATTAAACGGCGTCGGTTTTCATTGGCTTTGCTTTTGATCAACAAAGTCATTGGCCCTGTTTCATGCCATGGAAAATGCTTTGATTGCAAAGGCAGGCTAAGCCAGACTTCATGACCATTTTTACGCGCTTGATTGAGTTTTTCTTGCGGGTTTAGCGCATAGGGGGACAGTGCATAGGTAATGTGCAAATCTTTAAACGCATCTTCTGCTTGCTGTGATGTTTGTTGTGACAGGCCGTAATCCACCATGACAAGGGATACCATGCCTTTATAAGACCTTGATTTAAGCTCTTCAAATAAAGGTGCTTTATAAGCGCTAAATACAGTATTGCTACCTGAGCGGCGAGGAACAGTGATACCATTATCAATTATACTGTAAAGGCTTTCATCGTGGCTAAGGTCGATTTTGTATTTATTGTCATCTTCTATGCCATATTCAGCCGTTACATGAGTTACTTCATCGCCATGTTTCGCGATATCTGCTTCTACTTCGCCTTCTTCGCCAGTATTTTCTATAGCTTGTGTGCCGGCATCTAGCTGCTGCTGTGGATCAGCAGGGGCATCTAATGTCTGGTCATTAATTGTCGCTATACGTATTTCAACATAGGGCCATGATTCATAACTTGGGGCGGGGGCTGTTTTATAAAGCGCGAAACCTGCGCCAATCATTGATGTCGCGCCGATGATAAGCGTAAGGATAAATGCCGGCACAGAAAAAGAAGACAAAAACATCTTGGCCTTATCGGGCAGAACAAATTGCCCTGATGCGTTGTTTTTTATCTTCTTTTTAGGCGGCATAATTCTCACTTACCAAGGGCGTTTAGCGCTTTGCCACGGCCTTTATTCGGCGGGGACAGCGTCTTTTTCAACAGATTCATTGCTAATGATTTCTTCGATATGCTGTGCAACAGGTTTGTTGTATAACGACAACCCACGAAGCAAATCAACAGCGCGCATTAACTGATAATCACTGATGATTTTATCTTTATCATCGGTATCTTTACCTTTTTTGTCGTCTTTGCTGTCTTTCTTTTTATCAGTATCTTTTGGCTCTTTGTCTTTGTTGACAAGCGCGCCATGTAAGTCAGATTCTTTTAAATACGCACCTTTTGGAAGCAGCGATTCAACTTTTGACGGTTCAACGACAATATCAGGTGTAATGCCTTTTGCTTGGATCGAGCGCCCTGATGGTGTGAAGTAACGTGCTGTCGTTAAGCGCATCGCGCCATGACCCGGCAGAGGGATAACTGTTTGTACAGAGCCTTTACCGAATGATTGCGTACCCATAACAATCGCGCGGCGATGGTCTTGCAACGCGCCTGAAACAATTTCAGATGCGGAAGCTGAGCCACCATTCACCAAAACAACAATAGGCAGTCCATCTGTTAAGTCGCCTTTGGTTGCATTGTCACGTTTAGTGTCGCGGTCATTGCGTCCACGTGTGGAAACAATCTCACCTTTATCAAGGAAGACGTCGGAAACGCCAACGGCTTGGTCGAGCAAGCCACCAGGATTGTTTCTCAAATCAAGCACATAGCCTTTTAATTTAGGGCCGATTTCTTCTTTAAGCTCTTCAACGGCTTTAATTGTACCGCTTGTTGTGTTTTGTGTGAATTTGCGAATACGGATATATGCAATATCATCTTCGGCTTTAAATTTTACAGATTGTACTTTGATGATCGCACGGGTAAGGACAAGTTGGAGCGGTTCCGTAAGACCTTCGCGGCGAATAGTCAGTTCGATGTCTGTGCCAACTTTGCCGCGCATACGGTCAACGGCATCACTAAGGCTTAGGCCGATAATCGACTCGCCATCTAAATGTGTAATGTAATCGCTGGCTTGCACGCCTGCTTCATAAGCTGGCGTTTCATCAATCGGGGATACGACTTTGACAAGACCGTCTTCCATAGTGACTTCGATACCAAGGCCGCCAAATTCGCCTTTCGTGTCAATGCGCATGTCATTGAAATCATCTTCATCTAGATATGATGAATGTGGGTCAAGCGCCGTGAGCATGCCATTTATGGCATCTTCAATAAGCGCGGTGCTTTCAACGTCTTCCACATATTGCGCGCGAATACGTTCGAAAACTACGCCAAATAAATCAAGCTTATCATAGACCGAGTCGCCCTCTGACTTTATGTCTTTCATCGGCGCGCCCGCCATCCTGTCTTCTTCAGCCCACGCGCTATGTGTCATGGGTGCGGTCGTTAGGGTGAACAAAGCGAGGCCCATCATTACGGCATGTGGGCGGATTGCGATGAAGTTGTGTAAAGATAGCTTGGGCATTGAAAGAACCTATATTTAAGCGTTTAAAATGTGATGTTATATTACTATGATTTTTTAGACGATAACAACCTCTTAGGGTCAACTGGTTTGCCTTTATACCGAACTTCATAATAAAGTCCAATTTCACCGTTGCTCTTGGTTATTTCACCCATCTTGCCAACGGGCGTGCCGCGCGAGACTTTTGTTTCAGGTAAAACGTATATTTCATTTATGCCCCCGATTAAGCTGAAGTAATCATCACCATGCTCAATGAGGATAATTTGCCCATAGCGTTTAAACGCGCCCGTGTACTTTACAGTTCCAGAAAACGGTGCTGTAACAATTGCGTTGCTTTGGGTTGATATTGTCCAGCCTTGGCTTTTTGCGCCGATATCGTCTATCTGACCGTATTGAACATGAAGCTGTCCAACAACAGGCATGCCAGGGGCTAGATTGTAAGGTGTTTGTATTACATTCGCGTTTTTACGTGCAGCAGCCTGTTTTCGCGCTGGTTTGCGCTCATGTTTATTGCTTTTAGCTGCGCTTTGCTTGCGCGGCGCTGATACAGGTTTTGGAATGTCTTGTAACTGCGCGATTTTGTTTAATAAATCCTCAACGCTTTCTGCCTCACGGCTAAGCTTACTCAGCGTCAATTGGTGGCGATGTAGATTTTTATTGGTGTTATAAAGGTCTGTTTTTCTTTGCGCGATAATAACAGATAGCTTTTTTTGATCTTGCGCCAAATCGCGCTTTACTTGCTCTGCTTTCTCTTTTTGCTGTTTAATTTCTTCTTTTAGGGCGTTCAGACTCTCTATTTCCGCCGCAAGGGTTTTAATGTCCTCTTCAACATTGGGCAGAACGCTACCCATAACCATACTACCTTGTGCCGCGGCGAGTAGACCATCGGGCTGAAGGAGCATAATTTCTGTTGGAATGGTTTTAAGGCGTATCATTGCAAAAATAAGGCGCTCAATATCGACTTTTCGCGCTAAAAATGACGCGTTGAGGGCTTTTTCTTTTTCAGTCAGTTCCAAAAGCTGCGTTTTTAAATGTCGTTGGTTTAGTTCGTTGCTTTGAATCTTTGCGGACAGGCTTAATAATGTGTCTTCTTGTTTTTCGATGTTTCTTTCTAGGTCTGCTTTCTTGCTCGCTAATTTCTTTTTGTCTTTCGCAAGCGCATCCATTTCTTGTTTAATTTCGTTAAGGCGCTGGTCATTATCGCTTTTTGCCGCATGTGCATAAGGCGCGCCGCCAAAGGTCAAAATAAGCACCAAAAGCATAAGGTGGGCATTGCGCATGTAAAGGGTGGGGCGAGACATTATATAACCTTTTACGCTAACCTTCGCGGTGATAGGGGTGGCCTGCTAATATCTGCTGCGCGCGGTAAATTTGTTCTAACAGCATAATGCGTGCCATCATATGCGGCCATGTTTGCTGACCAAAACTGAGCAGAAGATTAGCTTTATCACGTACCTTTTCGGTCAGGCCATCAGCGCCGCCAATAATAAATTGTATGTGGTTTTCGCCAGTGTTTTGGAGGTTTTCAATAGTTTTTGCGAAGTCGAGAGATTTGAGGCCGTTGCCGCGTTCATCAAGCACAACCACAAAAGCTAGGGAATCGAGCTTTTCAAGGATTTTGCGTTCTTCGTCTGCTTGTTGATTATCTGCTTCGCGATATCGTGAATCGATTTCGTGAATTGTTAGAGACCAGCGGATGCGCCCTTGATATTCATCAAGTAAATCTTTCATCGCCCCCTTTTTTAGGCGGCCACAAGAAATGATTTCAATACGCATTACAAAAAATCTCCACATATAACTAAGCTGTAATTAAGCATAGTTTTAGCAGCTATTATTGCAATATCCTATATGCGCTAGTGAACAAATATAATGTTTACACAGCTTCTTTGCTCAATTTAAGCTCATTATTGGGTAAAGCTATCCCGAAATTCAATTGGCTGATTCAGACTCCACATCTTCTCTATGCCATAATATTCACGAACTTCTGGGCGGAATAGGTGGATGATAATGTCACCTGCATCAACAATAACCCAATCTCCTTGTTCTGTACCTTCGATTTTAACGTCTTCGATACCTTCAAGGTTTAGTCTTATTTTGAGCTTCTCAGCTAAGGCAACGACTTGGCGTGTTGACCTTCCGCTTGCAACAACCATATAGTCAGCTATGGATGTTTGTGCAGGAAGAGTGATCACTTCAATATCTTCTGCTTTATCTGAATCGAGTGCCTGAACAACTAATTGCTTAATTTCTTCAGGACTAAGGGCATAATCGCCCGAATAATTTGTCAAGTTTCGCAATCTCCTTCACTTGATGTTGAACAAAGACTTAATGGTCAGCCCATAGCTTTCCCACGCACAGGCAACGAAGCCTGTAACAAATCCGAAAAAATTATATCCGGCAATGTGTTTGTCGGGGGAAGTATTTGAGAGTGTTGAGAACGTTATGCTCAGCATAAAACTCCTATCTCTTGAACTATGGTCGTCTTTAAGCCCATATACATATCTATATTTTACCTTAAAACATTGGTTTCAGCAAATTTATGTATGTTGCAGTGTAATATAAATGTGTATTTCTTTTCTGTAAATTAGGCCTAAACATCTGCGTAACGCTTTAGCTTAGCTCTAATCTCGGTTGATGAAGCTTTGTGACCCCGTGCATCTAATATCCAATAAGTGTGTGATGGGGCTAATGATATATGCTTTGCATTATGCGTACTGGGATTAAATATGTGATTCTGTGTTTTTAGCTGGCGTATTGGGGAGTTTCTGACTAAAGCAGGGGTTGGCGGCCTAATAATATGAGCAAACGCCATTTCACTTAAAAGTCCAGTCCAGTTTTTCCATTTTGGAATTTCAGCGACTAAATCCATGCCCGTTAACCATACAAATTTTGTTGTGGGGAAGTGCTGTTTAACAAATCTGACCGTATCAATGCTGCGGCGGAGGTTAAAACGTTGTTCTAAATCAGAAATGACCATGCGCGGGTCTGAATTTATATTACGGCACATGTTTATACGATCTTCAAAAGATACTGTGTCAATGTTCTGCTTAAAGGGGTTCTGTGGGGTTACAAGCCACCATACAGCATCAAGTTTCAAGCGCTTCATCGCGACTTCGCTGACATAAACGTGGCCAGCATGAGGTGGGTTGAATGAGCCGCCAAGCAAACCTATGCGCATATTGGCCCAACGCGCAGAATCAAATTGGCGTGGCGATGTGAATAAAGAGATTTTTAATGGCATAATGAATCATTGTTTTAAAAAGAAAACCTTTGTTTTAATGGCATTGCTGCCCTGTATTGTCAATTAGTCTTTACACGCGCCATTTGAGTAGTTATTCAATTAAGTATGAAAATTGGTATATTTGATTCAGGGCTTGGCGGCCTTTATATTGCGAATGCGATCAGGACTTATTTGCCTGAATATGACTATGTCTATTTAGGAGATACGCTGCATGTGCCTTATGGGCGGCGCGCTGTAGATACGGTCTATGAACTAACGCGCAAGGCCATTGATTATTTGTTTTCTGAGCAAGATTGCGCGTTGATTATTGTTGCGTGCAATACGGCGAGTGCGTTGGCGCTGCGACGTATTCAGCAAGAATATTTAGTAAAGGCTTACCCAAACCGCCGCGTTTTGGGCGTTATTGTGCCGACATTAGAGCATGCCGCAGACCATAAGTTACGCCGCATTGGTATGCTCGCGACCGAAGCGATGTGTAATTCTGGTATATATGAAGAAGAATTAGGAAAGATTGACCCTGATGTTCAGTTGTTTGCGCAGTCTGCGCCCTTATTAGTGCCCATGCTTGAGCATGATGGCTGGGACTTTCTGGATCAAGCTTTGGAAAAATACCTATCGCCTTTACATGAAAAAAAGATAGATTCCTTGATATTGGGCTGCACACATTACTGTTTGTTAAAGGAAAAAATTGCAGCTTACCTTGGCAGCGGCGTGACGCTCGTTAGTCAGGATGAGCTTATCCCCGAAAAGCTTGGATCTTATTTAAATAAGCATAGCTGGCTTGAGGCGAAGTTGAGCAAAGAAGGTCAGTTTAATGTTGGGATAACAGATGTCAGCAGGAGCTTTTGTGCTACCGCTGAAGATATTGTTGGCCCAAGCATCGGCAAGATACAGCGTATTGATTTACTGTAATCATTAAATTTAATGATGTTTTTACTTCTTACACCTACTATAAAGCCTAGATTTAGTATATTATAATGTGCTTGCAAAGTGATTTGTAAGTAACCTCCAAACAGCGCGTCAAAAAACCAACATGTCATTTATTGCTTCTTTATATAATATTAAAAACCCAGCCCGTGCGCTAAATATAGCGTATATATTTGCGTTTACACTTATTGCGCTGTTTACGATGGCAGGGCATGGCACGACATATTATATAATGCAAAAACAAACTGAGAGTACGGAGGTTACTTATCACATTAGCCGTCTACGCGGCCTTGTGCAGCGCATTCCTTATCATGTACGTAATTATGAGGAGCATGCAACTGAAGTGGATCAAATGCTATTGCAGCAAGCGATTAAAGAAGTAGAGTCTAGCCATGGTTTTCTAACAGAAAGGATTGGTCGTGATCAGACAATAAGTAAGCGTTTATCTGAGGTTTACTATCGCTCTCGTTTTGAAATAAACGCTAACATTCTCGCTTTTATTGATAAAATATCTCTTTGTGCCAATGAGGGGTATGAGTATGGAGATCCAAATAAGATTTGTTATGCTGTGTCTGTAGCTATTAATGCGGGGCTTTTAAGTGCGCTTACCGGCGGCCTTGATGTGGCGCTTGAAGGTTACCGTGAAGAAACCGTGCGTAAAATTGATGAATATCACCGCCTTCAGGTGATGGGAACAATTATTATTATTGCAATATTGCTTTTGGAAGCTGTGCTTATTTTTAGGCCTTTAATCTATAAGATAAAAATGTACCATCGTTTGCTTTTAAAGCAGGCCCTTGAAGACCCGCTAACAAAGCTTAGGAACCGCCGCGCCTTTACACAAAGCGCAACGGGAGAGCTTAAACGCTCAGGGCGTGATAACACGCCAGTCGCAGTTGTTTTGATGGATCTGGATAAGTTTAAACTGGTAAATGATACCTACGGACATGACGTTGGTGATACTGTGTTAAAGCATTTTTCAAAGATGTTGCGTAAACATTTGCGTAGCGGCGACATTATTGGGCGCATTGGCGGTGAAGAATTTGCTGTTGTCCTGACCAGATCAACAGATGGAGAGAAAGCATTTCAGATTTTAGACCGTATGCGTGCCTTGGTTGCGGATACGCCTTGTTCGTATCACGACAAGAACGGGGAGCTATGCTCCTTGCATTATAGTGTCAGTATCGGCGTAGTTTCGCTTATCCCCAATGATGAAACAATAGAATCGTTACTCATGCGCGCCGATGAAATGTTATATAAGGCGAAAGACACGGGGCGTAACAAGGTTGTTGTTGCAGATTAAGGCAAGCTGCCTAGCTGTCTGTACTTGGCTAGCTTGCGAGCGAATTATTTGGAAATGCCTGAATATCCAACATGGTTCAACGCTGAAATTACAGCTGCGGGGCAACTATCTATGTTGAAGTCTTTGTTGGCGCGGGCTATTTATCGCAGGCTTTGAAATACTCATTATACCAAGTGTTGGTAATCACAGTTAACACGCCTATGGGAACGTTTTTATCCGTTACTGGTATGGCGATTTTTTGTCCGATTGACTTTGCGCTTTTATCTGGCTGACTGCTTGTTATAAATACGCTGCCTATGCCGTATGTTATTATGTGCTGAAAAAAATCCTCATCTGCTTGAAAGTAATCGCTGGTTTTATTTGATGCGGCGATGATTGTGCCGTAATGGTCGGTGAGAAACAGTTCATCGAAATAACTGTTCTTAGCCACAATAGTTTTAAGTTTTAGGCTTATTTCATTGTTGAATATTTTTTGTGAAAATTCCGCATTTTCATCAAGGCCTTCCCATTCTTTCTCAATAGACATCGTATCCTGCGGTTTTTTGATGATGCCGTTTTGTGCATCGGTGAAACTCACAAGCGATGCGTCCTTCGCTATTTTTTCCATAACGGGGATAAGGCAGTATATACCAACTGCATTTTCGGCCTGCGCGGGAAGGGTGGGGAGTGCGATGGCGAGAATTGCCACGGCAAACTTAAATATGCGCATTTAATTATGCTCCTGTAATAAGATTATAATCTACGCTTCCTGTATATCATTAATAAAGACATCAATGCTATCTTTTAATGCTTTTGAGCGAACGGACAGCTCATCTGCAACGTGACTTACGCCTTCTGATGTTTTCTGTGTTTGCATTGTCGCCTGGCTTACGTCATCAATGTTTTTCACAACAACGTTCGTGCCGCTAGATGCTTCGGCAACATTGCGCGAAATTTCTTGTGTGGCTTGTGTCTGTTCTTCCATTGCTGCCGCTATCGATGTCATGCCCTCATTTAGCTGCTCTATGGATACTGATATTTTGTTGATGAAATCCACAGCGTCCTTGGTGTCGGCCTGAATACGGTCAACTTGTTGTTTGACTTGTTCAGTCGCGGACGCTGTTTCTCCGGCGAGATGCTTAACTTCATTAGCAACTACAGCAAACCCTTTGCCGGCATCACCTGCGCGCGCAGATTCGATTGTGGCGTTCAAGGCGAGAAGGTTGGTTTGCTCCGCAATGTCCGTAATGAGTTGAATAACGTTACCAATCTGGCTCGCAGAATTTTCAAGGACGCGCATTTTTTCAACCGTGTTCTTTGTAATATCCTTGGCATCAAATGCGAGCTTGTTTGTGTTGTTTAACTGCATGCTAATTTCTGCGATAGATGCTGTCAGCTCTTCGGATGCTGCGGCAACATTCTCTACGTTGTTACCCGCGCTTTGCGCCGAAGATGCAACTTCTTGAGATAATCTGTTTGTGTTATCAGCAATACCTGACATCTCGATAGATGTTTGTTTCATGTTGGTCGTTGCGTTTTCTAGGGCCGTTGTTACTTCAGAAGATTCGCCTTTGAATATTTCTACAATTTTTTCAATATGCTTTGCGCGTTCTATGATAACTTTATCGTTCCGCGCTTGTTCTTCTTGCAGCATTTCGTTTTCAATGCCGCTTTGTTTGAATGTTTCTAGCGCGCTTGCAAGCTGTCCAATTTCATCTTTTCTGTGCGCGCCTTCAATTTTAATGTCCCAAACTTTATCGATAAGCTTGTTCGTAATGCCAACAAGCGAGCGAAGCGGGTTGGAGACTGTTCTCACGACAAATGATAGAGCGACAAAGACAGTGGCGACCATTAAGATTACGCCGATGATCGTCGCCATAATTGTCAGTTGCATTGTGTTTTTTAGTTGCGCTGCTTTTGCGTCTGAAATTTCTTGAATCTGCGCAATTACGCTCGCAAATTCCGCGTCGATGTTTTCCCATAGGCCGATGTTTTCTTGCGACGACTCATAAAGTCGTGCTAAATCAACGGTGTAGGGCGAGAGCATGTTTTTTAATTGTGGCGCAGCAATCTCTTTTTCATGGCGGATGAGATATGTTTCGACGTGATCTATATTTTCAAGAAGGGCTTTTACGCTAACGTTACTACGTGCTTTCGCAATAAGGTCTTTTAAGTCAGCATTGTGCTGTATGTAAGCTTGGCGTTGTGCAAGATCACCAGAGTTCAGGAAGAGGGCTAGTGACTGGTGCATTATGATACTTTTATTTGCGACAGAGCCTAATAATTCTTGGTCATTTGTGACTTGCTCCATCTCGCTGACCGCTTTATTAGAGTTATTTGCGGAATAAAGGATAAATCCGCCTGTAATAACGTTGATGAGCAGTAAAATGCCGAATGAAATTAAGAGTTTAGATTTTATGGATACGTTTTCTAACATAGGTCACCTGTGTAAAATTCTTTGAAATATAGTCTTTAAATAGAGCCTCTAAATATTTGAACGGCGCTCAAGTTCGGATAAATTCATCTCGACTGTAACGGCGCCAATGACAGCAGAGTTGTCTGCATTTGAAATGGCAAGGTTAACCTGTACGCGCCATATACCTAATTTATCGTCATATTCAGGCTCATCTATAAATACTGCGCCTTTGCCTTTACCGAACGTTTTCTGAAATTTAGCTTCATCCCCTTGCCAGAAGTCAGATGAAACATTGCTCTGTCCAACATTCAGCCCGTTCTTGTCCATGACGAACATTTCAGAATATAAGCCAATTGAATGCGCTTGAATGCGCGTAAGGTAAGAAGACAGCGGGTTAGAAAGGACAGCAGAAATAAGTGGCTTTTCATCAGATTTGGTTTCACCGCGCCACTTTTTATCGAGAGCATCAATATCAGCTTGCGATAGACTGTTATATTTAATGTTTTGGTTTTTTAGGGATAGCCTAACAATATCGGTATTAATGAAGTCTGTAATTTCTTGAATTACGGCTTTATTTATTAAGTACTTACTGGGCGCCGCAAGCGCAGGTGTAAGAATAGAAAGGCTTAAAATTAAGCCGCATGCAAGCGTGCCAAGTCTGGATGAAAATACTGTCATAACGAAACCTTAAATATTAAAAAATTAAAAACTAAATTATTATCTTATTCTAATGTATAAATATTATCATGGCAAAAGTTAATATTAAATAAAAACAATACTTTTGTAAGTAGGGGGCAGCTAATGCTTTGTGCTATACGTTTAGTTTGTAGCGCTTATGCATGTGAAATATTTACTGCTTAGATGTATTGTCTTGAATCTAGGCGTAATTGTAGTGTGGTCTAGGTTACGTTTTAACACACCGCAGTAGATTGATAATATATATTATGTAAAATAATATATGTTGTTTGATGTTTAATTAAATAGATAATAAAGCTAAAGTTTTATGGCTTAAATAATAATGAGAGCGTGCCCGTTGTGATGTACGGCTAAATTTCGTAGGTGCGCTCAAAGCATTCTTGGGTTTCGGTCGCAAGTTGTTCTTTGAATGTGGTGATACATTCAGGTACGGCGGTGAAGTCTTCGCTTGTTATGCATTTGCCGAGTTCTTGCTTGACCATATCCGTAATAGCGTAAGCTTGTTTACTATCTATACCTGCGCGTGTTTTTTGTTGCTTGTCTTGATAGTTTTTTGATTGCCAGTATTTGTATAAGGCAAAAATATGCGGCGCCAAGCATATAAATGGCACAGGCAAGCCGTTATCACAAAACGCAATAGCTTCAATGCGCGGCACTGATAACATCCAATTACTTTCAATGCTCTCTGAACAGACGAGATCAACGCTAAAATTGTTCTTATTTGTCAGTCTGTAGCGGCCTTTATTGCCGTATATTTTATAGGTTGAATCTATTTGCAGGAGTGCTTTAAAAAGTTTTTTCTCATCGCCCATAGTGCCAAGGAGTACTAAAGACTTTGCGGCAGCGTTACTTATATTATAGATGTCTTTGTCTTTGAGGTTCTGCTTGAACCGTACATTTGCATAAGATTCATAGGCGTAAATGCACTGTAGGCCGCTAATAATGAAACTTGTACCTAAAAGACCATCTTTTTCTAATTTGCGTAGAATGAGTGCGGAATCTGTTGGTACGCGGCTTATCGTGCTGCGGCTAATTTGATGTTTATGATGGTCTATTTGCCTACGAAGCGCTGTAATCTCAAGGATGACCGCCCTCTGCTCTTTTGTGTATTTATGGTAAAATTCTTCGATGTGAGGAACGCGATTGCCAACGACTTTTGTTTTACTGCCTATGGCCTGCATTAGATATTCAACGCCGTCTAATTCTTGCCAATATAAAGTGGCAGCAAACTTAATGCCTTCATTCTGCGCAATACTGCGCAGTTTCATATAGGCGTTGCGCTGAATGTCTGCGATATTTCGCTCATCGACGGTTATTTGCGAATAGTCCATAAATTAATACTCTAAGCTATCTGTCCTATACTCTAGGATATAGACAATATATTGCTTGTTTCTTAATTTTATCTAAAATTTTATCTTTATAGAAAGGCCGTCATGGGCAGGCACAGTGTTATCAGGGAACATTGCGTTCAGTTCATCGTAATCCATATACATGGAAAGCACTGTTAATATTGTGTTTTTTGGCTTCAGCTTTGCCTGCAACTCTCTTACGTAATTGAGGTTTGCGTGCACTCTACTTTCAGGAAAATTAAAGCCTGAGCTATCAACGACCAAAGTATTGATGCCTTTTAATACAGCCAAAGACTCATCTGGTATAAATGACATATCGGCGCAATATGCAAGGTCGCCAATACGGTAACCTGTAGACATGATATGCCCGTGCTGCATTTCAAATGGAATAACGTTTAGCCCACTTACGACTTCAAAGCTTTTACGCATATCTGAGGCTTTAAGCATGTGCGGATTGACCACGGCAGAGTAAAATTCACTGCGCGATTCAAACATGTGCTGATGACGTGATTTTATCGAAAGTAAAGTTTCGTCTGAACCGAAGATGTTTATATTTTCTTGATGGCGGTTTTTATATACGCGTAGTTCATCTATGCCATTTGTATGGTCGCCATGGTCATGTGTATAAAGAACGGCGGCAATATCATCGAGTTTTTCTTGGTTCGCCTGCATCCTGAAATCAGGGCCTGTATCGATTATAATGTTATGGCCGTTATATTTAACCAAAGCGGATGTTCTCAGGCGCGTATTTTTAGGATTTTTAGGGTCGCATTTTCCCCATAAATTACCAATGGCAGGCACGCCTGTTGAGCCCGCTGCGCCAAGGATGATAAATTCAGCGTTTTTAATTTCACCGTTCGCCGTCAAATTAAAATACTCCTTAAATGCATTAAGCCACGCTTTTGGCTTTTGAAAACAGCTCATAAAAATTATCACTTGTTTGTTTCGCAAAATCAGCAACGGGCATTTGTTTTAATTGTGCGACAAGTTCACCTGTGCGCACAACATTGGCAGGCTGGTTAACTTTACCGCGCAATGGCACGGGGGCAAGATACGGGGAATCTGTTTCCACCAAAATCTTATCAACCGGCATGGCGCGGGCAACGTCGCGTAGTTCCCCTGCTTTTTCAAATGTGACGATGCCACTAAATGAGATATAGAAATCAAGGTCTAGCCCTGCCTGCGCAAGGTCAAGGCCGCCACTAAAGCAATGAAGCACACCTTTGAGGCGCTTGTCGCCTTGCCCCTCTTCTTTTAATAATCTAATTATGTCTTCATCAGAATCGCGAGTATGGATAATCAAGGGTAATTCGGTTTCAATTGCCGCGCGGATATGTTTGCGGAAATTTTCGTGCTGTTCTTCTTTTGGGGAGTGCTTATAAAAATAATCAAGCCCCGTTTCACCAATGCCAACTATGCGCGGATGTTTGGTAAAGTTTACAATATCCTCTGTTGTGTACTCCATTTCGGCCTCATGCGCCGCGTCATGTGGGTGCGTACCAACGGTTGCCCAAATATCGTATTTTTCAGCGATCTGCTTCAATGCTTCATATTCGCGGTGAATTTCACAGCAAATCGTAAGCATTTTATCGACCTTCGCTTCACGCGCAGTGGCGATGATTTCGTCAAGCTCCCCCAGCTTGCTGAGGTTTTTATGATTAAGATGACAGTGCGAGTCGATCCACATTATGCTGCTTGCCCCTCTTCTTCTTTACGTTCAATACGTGGAAACACGCCTTGCGGCTTGTCTATTTCAACGCCGCCGGTAATGGCATTGCTTGCATCAAGGGCTGTGAAGTCACGCTTATCGGCGGCGACCTTCAACTGGTCAAGCAATTTCGTAGAAGCGTCAGGAACAAAAGGCTGAATGATCAGCGCAAGGCAACGTATAGATTCCGCCAGAGTATAAAGCACACTATGCATACGCTCAGGGTCTTCTTTTTTCAATTTCCATGGCGCTTGTTCGTCAATATAGCCATTAGCCGCATCAACCGCCATTTTGAAATAACGTAAAGCTTCGTGGAACTTCTGCACATCTAACTCACGGCGGACATGGCCGATTAGTTCTTCGCGCGTTGTTTTAAGGAGGGCTAAATCATCAGCATTTAGTGTGCCTTGCGCAGGGAATTTACCGTCACAGTTTTTGTGGATCATTGATAATGTACGCTGTGCCAAGTTACCAAGGCCGTTAGCAAGCTCAGCGTTAATACGCGTTACGGCCTGTTCATCAGAAAAGTCACCATCGTTACCAAAAGGCACTTCGCGCAACATAAAGTAACGTGACGCATCAACGCCGTATTTTTCAATTAGATCATAAGGCGATATAACGTTACCGACGGATTTTGACATTTTTTCGCCTTCAATCGTCCACCAACCATGCGCAAAGACGCGCTTAGGCGGGGTGATGTCGGCAGCAAGTAAGAATGCAGGCCAGTAAACGGCGTGGAAGCGGATAATGTCTTTACCAACCATATGCACATCAGCAGGCCAGAATTTTTCAAAGCTTTCAGCGTCCGTGTCAGGATAACCAATTGCAGTTAAGTAATTGGTTAATGCGTCAATCCAGACATACATAACATGTTTTTCATCACCAGGGACTTTTACACCCCAGTCAAAGGCCGTACGGCTGATGGATAGATCGCGCAGGCCACCTTTAACAAAGCTTAGCACTTCGTTTCTACGGCTTTGTGGCATGATGAAGTCAGGGTGATCTTCATAGAATTTAAGTAGCGGTTCAGCCCATTCAGAGAGCTTAAAGAAATAACTTTCTTCTTCCATCCATTCGCATTCAGCGCCTGATGGGGCAACATATTGTCCCGCATCATTTTTGGTAAGCTCGTCTTCGTTATAATAGGCTTCATCGCGCACGGCATACCAGCCTGAATAGCTGTCCTTATAGATGTGGCCTTTTTCTACCAATGTTGTCCATAGCGCCTGCGCCGCTTTTTTGTGACGATCTTCAGTTGTACGGATAAAATCATCGTTTGAAATATTCATGACTTCAGCAAGATCACGGAAGTTCTTAGCATAGAAGTCAGTGTGTTCCTGCGGCGTCACGCCTTTTTTTTCTGCGGCTTGTTTGACTTTCTGGCCGTGCTCATCTGTTCCGGTGAGGAACATAACATCAAAACCGTCTAAACGTTTAAAACGCGCCAGAACATCACAGGCAACTGTTGTGTATGTATGCCCTAAATGTGGTTTATCATTCACATAGTAAATGGGGGTTGTGATGTAATATGAACCTTTATTATCTGCCATTTTGTTCAGCTTTCTTTTTCTGTCAGTCTTGTCTGTCTGTTTATTTTTCTGTGGGGAGCAAGAAAAATGCCCCTAAGTAATAATGCATATTATCCAAATTGCCAATCTCGACATCTTGGAAATGTTTTTTCAAGTCATCCTGCAATGTGATGAGCTGTTTCAAATCATAATGCGCGGTCATTGCTTTGAGCCAATCTTCGTTGATAAAGCTGCGGTTAACCTTGGTCTTTATGCATTCTGAGAATAACCACAGCATATATTCTTTAAAGGTTGAACGTGTAACGTCATCTTTGGCGAATGATAGGCGTTCTGCCAATATATGCAGCTCAGGCCAGTTGAGCTTTGGCCATTGTGATAAGGCGGATTGTAAGTCGGTTAGCACATCAAAGGCGGTTTCATTGGTAAAACGCGCCGCGCGCCCAATAGAGCCAGCAGAAAGAGAAAGCACTAAATCTAATTCCTCTGGTGTAATGTCGGGTTTTAAGCCCTGTATCACTTCGCTGATTTTTTCATCAGCTAGCGGTTCAAAGTTAAAGGTTTGGCAGCGCGAACGAATAGTTGGCAGCATCGATCCTAAACGGTGACAGACAAGAATAAGCACCGCATTTTTTGGCGGTTCTTCAAGCAGCTTTAATAGCGCGTTTTGCGCATTACGGTTCATTAAATCAGCATCATCAATAAGCGCAATGCGCCAACCGCCATCACGAGATGATTTAAACCTAAAAAAGTCTGATATTTTACGGATTTGTGCGACTTCAATAACGTCGCGCTTTTGTGCGGAGTTTGCCTTTAAAGCAGGCTCAACCAAATTGAAATCTAAATGCGCGGCAGATTCAATTTGCGCACAAACTGGGTCATCACGGCTTACGCGCATTGATGTGGGGGCAAGAGCCTCATCCTCATCGCCGCCAAATAGGCCGCCGCCCATTGATGAGTCGCTTTTTTCGCTCTCTTTCATCAAAAAACGAGCGAATTTATAAGCGAATGTCGCCTTGCCTATGCCTTTTATGCCAGAAAAAATCATGCCATGCGGTAGACGGCCTGCATTGAACAAGGATAATAAATGCTGTTCAAGCTTATCATCACCCCAATATTCATGTGATGATGCTGGCGGTGCGAGGGTGAGTTTTTCTATTAATGCTGTATCAGCACCGTTCGCGCCCTCATTTTCGTCATTATCAGCGTCGAACTCTTCAAACATCTGCGCCTGCCTTTAGCGCATTTAATGCTGCGTTTTGGATTGCGGCGCTAATATCATCTCTCGATTGTAGTGCGTCAATGACACAGAAGCGCGCAGAATTATCTTTTGCGATTGTAAGAAAGCCTTGGCGTAGCTTTTCGTGGAAGCTGCTATCTAAGCGCTCAAAGCGGTCTTCAATTTCAGCTTCACTAAGAACTTTTGTATCATCATTAACCCGCTTAGAACGTTTAAGGCCAACATCAACAGGAACATCAAGCAAGAAGGTGATGTCAGGTTTAAAGCTATCAATGACCAAAGCGTCAATTTTCTTAAATACATCATGGCCAATGCCGTGACCGTAGCATTGATAAGCTTGCGTAGAATCTGAAAAACGGTCACAGATAACAATTTTTCCTTCAGCTAATGCAGGTTTAATCAATGTCTCAACATGATGGCGGCGTGCAGCGTAGAAAAGCAATAATTCGCTCATACCATCCCAATTGCCACCTTCGCGCTTAACAAGTAAGTCTCTTACCTTTTCCGCTTCTGGTGTGCCACCGGGTTCACGGGTAAGCAGCACATGGTGACCTGCATCTTCAAGCCTTGTTTTTAAGGTTTGAATTTGTGTGGTTTTGCCTGCGCCCTCGCCGCCTTCAAAGCTTATGAATAAGCCTTTGCTCATGCAGTCTCTCCTGCAATCATCATTTTAAGATGAGCTAGTGCGCGCGCGAAGAAGCCCACTTGTTCAACGCTAGACGCGGTATAGAGTTTATATTCACGGATTCCCACTTCTGGAATATCGACTTCTAAAGTGCCGACTTCTGTACCTGCTTTGATCGGCGCAATTAAAGGCGCGGAATATCTTGCGTTCATTTTAATTCGGCTTTTTGCCAATTTAGGCACGGTTAGGACAATATCATCATGGATGGTGAGGTTTACATTATCGCTTTTACCAAAAACTACATCGGCCTGTGTAATTGTTTCGCCTGATGCTGTCAGGGTGAAGTTTTCAAAACCATTTAGCCCCCACTGCAAAAGCCGTGCGGATTCATTTGCGCGGTCTTTAATGCTTTCTAGGCCGTTAACAACCAAAATAACGCGGCGACCTTCATCTGATTTTGCTGTGCCGATAAGGCCATAACCGCCAATTTCAGTATGCCCAGTTTTCATTCCATCAGCGCCGATATCACGGTACAGCAACGGGTTTCTGTTTTTCTGAGTGATGTTATTATAGCTATATTCTTTGCGTGAAAAGAAATGCATATATTCAGGGTAGTTCTTGATGATCGTCATGGCGAGGGTTGCGAGGTCCTCTGCTGTTGAGTAATGCCCCTCAACAGGCCAGCCGCTGGCGTTCTTGAATTGGCTGTTTTTCATGCCTAAGCTTTGCGCTTTAAGCGTTATCGCTTCAGCGAAGGCTTTCTCTGACCCCGCCATGCCTTCGGCAACGACGATTGTCGCATCGTTGCCAGACTGTACCAAAATGCCATTGAGAAGATCTTCAATCGCAACCTGATCGCCAACTTTGACGAACATTTTTGACCCACCCTTACGCCATGCTTTTTCAGAAACTTTAAATTTATCTTCCTGCGTGAGGCGGCCTTGCTTCAAAGCTTCGAACACCATGTAGGCGGTCATAACCTTACTCATCGATGATGTCGGCATCTTTACATCTTGATTCTTTTGGTAAAGAACCATGCCTGTATCATAATCAATCATAATCGCTTGTTTTGCCGATGTGTGATTAATTGTCGAAGCGCTAACAAAACTTGACCACAAAACAATAAGCGTCAACATAATGAGAAAGATGGTTTTTTGTAGGAAAGAATGGGAATCCATTTTAGCGGCCTCTTCTGCAGTGATTAGTCAAAATTTGATGACCAACCTAGAGGTTTTAACCCTGCGTGTCTACAACAATCAAGGCATCCTTATAGCCATCTGCGATTAATGTGGATAGCATACTATCAGCATGCGCAACGTCATTTAACGGCCCTAGCTTTACCCGATAATAACTTCGCCCATTAATGGCGATTTCTTTAATTTTTGTGTGGCCATAATGGCGCAGGCCATCAGCAAAGCGCAGCGCGTTTGCGTGATCCGAAAATGAGGCCGTTTGTACATATAAATTCGTTGGTGCAACGGCATATGTTTTTACTAGCTTTTGCGCTTGAACGGGTTTTGTGATGTAGCTTTTTGCTGCGGCCATTTGTACAGGGCTGTTTGGTGAATATGCGCTGTTATGAGATGCATATTTGGGCGCTTGATACGTCGGCTGAATGGCTTTGGGGGCTTGCGGCATATATTCTGGTGTTAAGCTTGCCATGTGGGTATGTGCGGGCACGCCTTTATTGTAAGCTATCTCCATACCACGCGTTGGCTGCCCCGCTTTTGCCATGCGCGCAACTTCGCGGCTTTCATCGCCCAGAACTTCGACCTTAACTTTTGCAGTGCCGGCGCGTTTCATATCAAGAAGCTCTGCCGCTTTTGATGACATATCAATGATGCGCCCGCGTGCAAAAGGCCCACGATCATTAACGCGGACAATTACAGATTTGCCGTTCTCTAAGTTTGTTACGCGAACAATTGACGGGAGCTGCAAAGTTTTATGAGCGGCTGTTAAATCATTTTGGTTATACATTTCACCGTTGGCGGTAAGCTTGGCATGAAAATCTGGCCCGTACCATGATGCAACGCCTGTTTGTGTGTAGTTGTAGGTCTCAAACGGTTTGTAACGCTGACCTTTAACTTTATAGGGGTTGCCAACTTTAAAGCTGCCTTTATGCGTTGCGTAGGTCGAAGGATCAATCTTCTTGATCAAATGAGAACCTAGTTCGACCTTTGTGCAGGCTGATAAGCAAAGCAAAGAAACAAGGCAAATAAATTTTTTCATGGCAGATACCCGTAAACAGAACGTTTAGACAATAATCTATATTAATCCATTGCGATTAAATCTGCAAGTAACCCAACGGATGTAGCGAAATAAGTCGACCTATTCCAATGCATGATGGTGTTAAAATTACTATATACAATAAAAGCATCGCTACCGTCTTTGTCGGGAACGACTATGGACGAAAGCACACCTTCAGCCTGTGGAAGTGGCGCGCCATTGGTGAGCGTTACGTTGAGATCTGTCCAAAATGAGATTGGCTTTTTAATGTCGCGCCCTTCTAGATCCATAGAAAAACCTGTGGGGAGTTGGACGCTACGCCCCCAACGTAAGTCTTTATCCCAGCCAACAGAAGCGAGGTAATTCGCCATTGAAGCGAACACATCGGGCATACTGTCCCATATATCTTTAATGCCATCACCATCATAATCAACCGCATAGGCGTGATAGCTTGAAGGCATGAATTGGCATTGCCCCATAGCGCCAGCCCAGCTACCTTTTAACTGGTCTATGGGCTTATTGAGTTGCTGTGATATTTTGATAGCCTTTTTAAACTCTGAAGTGAAAAATTCTGCTCTGCGCCCTTCATAGGCAAGAGTTGCGAGGGATGAAAGCACCTGCATCCCACCAGTAAAGCTACCGTAATTAGTTTCTATCCCCCAAAGCGCAATGATGTATTTTGGCTGCACGCCATATTTAGCGGCAATCTCGCCAAGGATTTTATGGTGTTTTTGGTAATTTTTGCGGCCATTATTTATGCGGGACTCAGAAAGGATACGTTTTTGATAGTCGGCATAGCTGACTTTCTTTTCCGGCTGCTTTTGGTCAAGCTCTATGACCCGTGATTTATAGGAAATATGGGTAAGGACACTCGAGCGCGTTGCGGGCGTAATTTCGCCGTTATTAACCATTGCTGTTAAAAGCTGTTCAGCCCATGTCATAAAACCTTGATCGTTCGCCTTTGCAGCGAGCGGAGAGAAGAGCAAGCAGCCACAAATGATCGATGCGCATAAAAATCTGATGGAAAGCATTTCGCCGCCTTAAATTTTATTCGTTAAACTATAGGCTATAATACCTATCATTTCATGGGCGAGTACATCAATTTTAATCCAATTATCCCAGAATTTTGCTGTGGGCTTCCAAAGTGGCGGCGCTTTTTCAGAGTGGTTTGCAGGATACGGAATGATATTCCAGCCCTGTTTTTCGAATGCAAGGCGGGCACGATGCATATGATAGCCTGATGTGACAAGCAGCCATGGTTTCTGATTTGGCCATTCAGGCGACACTTCATCCAAATAGAGCTGTTTACTCAAGGCTGCGTTTTGAAACGTGTTTTTGCTTTGTGTTTCAAATAAAAGTAGGCCTCCTTTGTCTGCAGAAATACTTCGCATATAGGATTCCGCGAGGTACGATTCTGCTTTATGCTTAAGGGGCGATAAAAAATATGAATTACCGCCGCTGTAAAGGAATATTTTATCAGGGTAACTTTGCATTAAATGCGTTAAAGCTGTAATGCGGCTGTAATTAAACGGGTTTAAAACCATACGGTCTTGCCGTACGGACTCGCCAATATCTATTGCGCCGCCAAGAATGATAACGCCTTGCACTTCGTTAGCTGTGGTTTTTATTAATGGGTAGCGGCTATCCCATTTGTTTAAAATGTGTCCCATTAATGGTGTGCAGCCAATAATGAGAAATA
>MDTB01113082.1_pt1 | contig 29069 bp, 25 predicted proteins | sample 811161 | NCBI WGS metagenome assembly MDTB01 (sample SAMN05326650, study PRJNA326480) | marine metagenome | isolation source: seawater | place: Mediterranean Sea | collected 2009
CAGACTTGTTCGACACCATGAAGGCCAACCATGAAAAAACCATGGAAGTGTCTATTGAAAGTGCTTACGACGTCGATAACGCCGCACAAGAGAAGCTCGTCGCGGCGTTGCAGGGTCGGTTGCAGAGAGATGTTGTCCTCACCACCGCGGTGGATCGCGAATTGATTGGAGGTGTGATCATCCGCGCTGGGGACACGGTTATCGATAACTCGGTACGTGGCAAGCTCGAACGTCTGGCCAATGTGCTTAGTTGATGTGAGCGCAGACCCAAGACAAATAAACATAGGTAGTGTCAGGCCGGACCTGACCCATTTCTCTTCGAGGAATCGATAATGGAACAACTCAACCCTTCGGAAATCAGTGAAATCATCAAGCAGCGTATTGAAACGCTTGATGTGTCCTCTGAAGCGCGTAATGAAGGTACTATCGTTAGTGTGTCAGATGGCATCGTGCGGATTCATGGGCTGGCCGACGTTCAGAACGGTGAGATGATTGAGTTCCCGGGGAACCTCTTTGGGTTTGCCCTGAACCTTGAACGTGACTCCGTGGGCGCAGTTGTCTTGGGTGATTACAAGGGCCTTCGTGAAGGTCAGACAGCCCGTTGTACGGGAAGAATTCTGGAGGTACCCACCGGTCCTGAATTGCTGGGCCGGGTCGTCGACTCCCTCGGTAATCCCATCGATGGCAAGGGACCTCTCAACAACAGCACCACCTCTCCCGTTGAGAAGGTGGCACCAGGCGTGATCGCACGACAGCACGTCGATCAGCCCGTGCAGACGGGGCTTAAATGTATCGACTCGATGATCCCTGTTGGTCGAGGGCAACGAGAACTGATTATTGGTGACCGGCAGACCGGCAAGACTGCGATCGCGCTGGACACGATTATCAATAATCAGGGCAGTGGCATTAAGTGTATTTACGTTGCTATCGGGCAGAAGCTTTCCTCAATTGCCAACGTCGTTGAGACGCTGGAGCAATATGGCGCCATGGAAAATACGATTGTTGTTGCTGCGAGCGCGGCAGATCCTGCGCCTATGCAATATATAGCTCCCTACTCGGGATGCGCGATGGGCGAATACTTCCGGGATAGTGGTGAAGATGCGTTGATCATATACGATGATCTGACGAAGCAGGCCTGGGCCTATCGTCAGGTCTCATTGCTACTTCGACGTCCGCCGGGACGTGAAGCGTACCCGGGTGACGTATTCTACCTGCATTCCCGTTTGCTGGAGCGAGCTGCTCGCGTCAATGCGGAATACGTGGAACAGCAGACCGAGGGTCGTGTGAAAGGACAAACAGGTTCACTAACCGCGCTACCGATTATTGAGACCCAAGCAGGAGATGTGTCAGCGTTTGTACCGACCAATGTGATCTCCATTACTGATGGTCAGATCTTCCTTGAGACGGATAAGTTTAATTCTGGTGAACGACCTGCAATGAACCCGGGTATTTCTGTGTCACGCGTGGGTGGCGATGCACAGACCAAGTTCATGTCAAAAATTTCTGGAGGAATTAAGCTCGCATTGGCGCAGTACGCTGAGCTGGCAGCATTTTCCCAGTTTGCATCGGACCTTGATGATGCCACCCGGCGTCAATTGGAACATGGTGAACGCGTCAACGAGTTGATGAAGCAGAAACAGTATTCACCGATGACGATCGCGGAAATGGGAACGGTGCTGTTCGCGGCGAGTGAAGGTTTTCTTGAAGACGTTGACGTCAACAAGGTGCTCGATTTCGAAGCGGCGTTGATCAGTTACATGAACGCTGAACATGCAGACTTCATGAGTGAGATCAATGAGTCTGGGGTGTACTCGGATGATGTCGTCGAGCGGCTTCAGAAAGCTGTAGAGACTTTCAAGTCGACACAGACCTGGTAGCCGAGACGATTCACCGGAAGGACTGAGGCATGCCCAACACTAAAGCACTACGCACGCAGATCGGCAGTATTTCGAATACGCAGAAGATCACGAGCGCCATGGAGAAGGTGGCAGCGAGTCGTATGCGTGGCGCCCAAGACATGATGGCACGCGGCAGGCCTTATTCTGACCACATTCGACAGGTTATTGGCCATGTGGCGAATGCCTCGCCAGAGTATCGCCATGCCTTCATGGTGGAGCGTGAGGTGAAGCGCGTTGGCTACATTATCGTCACAACGGATCGGGGTATGTGTGGTGGTTTGAACAACAATCTCCTGCGTTCGACCGTGCGACATATCGCCGAATTGGCGGAACAGGGAATCGAAGCAGACCTGTGCCTGATCGGTAACAAAGCTACCCAATTCTTTCGTAGTTTTGGTGGCAATGTGGTTGCAGCCAGTGGACATACCAGCGAAACGCCCGTCATGAACGACCTTATCGGCAGTATCAAGGTGATGCTTGATGCGTTTGAAGAAGGCATCGTAGACAGAATCTATCTGGCGAATAACGTCTTTGTCAGCACCATGACCCAGGACCCAACTGTTCGCCAGCTCGTACCGCTGGATCCTATGGAAGATGTGGATCTGTCTTACCATTGGGATTACATCTACGAGCCGGATGCACGGCAGCTGGTTGAAGGCCTGGTGACGCGATTTATTGAGGCGCAGGTTTATCAGGCTGTGGTTGAGAATGTGGCGTGTGAACATGCTGCACGGATGATCGCCATGAAAAACGCGACCGACAACGCGGGCGACATGATTGAAGAGTTGTCGTTAGTGATGAACAAGGTCAGGCAAGCGGGTATCACGCAGGAGCTGGCGGAGATTGTAAGTGGCGCGGCGGCGGTCTAACCGTGCCGTACTATATTGGTTAGATATTTGTATAAGCACGAGCTTAGGATAGAGGAACATTATGGGTAGCGGTCGAATCGTATCGGTGATTGGCGCTGTAATAGACGTGGAGTTTCCGCGAGAAGAGGTGCCTGAGGTCTATGAGGCGCTTAAGGTCGACGAGAAAGGGCTGACGCTAGAGGTTCAACAGCAGTTGGGTGATGGTGTTGTCCGCACGATTGCGATGGGAACATCTGAAGGTGTGAGCCGTGGCCTTGCAGTGACTAATACCAAAGAGCCCATTATGGTGCCTGTCGGAGAGCAGACCCTAGGACGGATCATGGACGTCCTTGGAGAGCCGGTTGACGAGCAGGGTCCGATCAATGAGACAGAACGGATGCCGATTCATCGTGCTCCACCGAATTATGAAGAGCAGGCAGGCGGCCGCGACTTGCTGGAAACCGGTGTTAAGGTGATTGATCTGATCTGTCCCTTTGCAAAGGGCGGAAAAGTTGGCCTGTTTGGTGGCGCCGGCGTGGGCAAGACGGTCACAATGCTAGAGCTCATCAATAATATTGCAAAAGAGCATAGCGGTTTGTCGGTTTTCGCGGGTGTGGGTGAGCGAACCCGGGAAGGAAACGACTTCTATCACGAAATGCAGGATGCCAACGTTCTGGACAAGATTGCGATGGTGTTCGGCCAGATGAATGAGCCGCCAGGAAACCGGCTTCGCGTGGCGTTGTCTGGGCTGACCATGGCGGAGAAGTTCCGTGATGACGGCAAGGACGTATTGTTGTTCGTCGACAATATCTACCGATATACGCTCGCGGGTACGGAGGTATCTGCGCTACTTGGTCGGATGCCGTCTGCTGTGGGTTATCAGCCGACACTGGCGGAAGAGATGGGCGTTCTCCAGGAACGGATTACCACCACCAAAGCGGGTTCGATCACATCGGTGCAGGCCGTCTACGTGCCAGCAGATGACCTGACAGACCCATCGCCGGCGACAACCTTTGCTCACCTGGACTCTACCGTAACGCTGTCCCGAGACATTGCTGCATTGGGTATCTATCCGGCAGTTGATCCTCTCGACTCGACATCACGCCAGCTAGATCCACTGGTTGTTGGTGAAGAACACTATCAGGTCGCCCAGGGCGTACAGACCGTTCTGCAGCGGTACAAAGAACTGAAGGACATTATTGCGATTCTTGGTATGGACGAATTGTCCGAAGAAGACCGACTGACCGTATACCGTGCTCGCAAGATCACACAGTTCTTCTCGCAACCGATGCACGTGGCGGAACAGTTTACTGGACGTCCGGGTGTCTACGTTCCTCTAGCCGACACCGTACGAAGCTTCAAGGCGATTCTTGACGGTGAACATGATGATCTACCTGAACAAGCATTTACGATGGTCGGCAGTATTGAAGATGCGATCGAGAATGCGAAGAGTCTTTAGGGATATACGAAGAGTTTCGGCGATAGTGCCTTAGTGCTCCACCTTTTCACCGTTAATCGGGACAGTCATGGTATCAACGGTACAATGCAGCATCGTCAGCGCTGAAGAAGAGATCTTCTCCGGGGCTGTTGAAATGGTGGTGGCTTCAGGAACCATCGGCGAACTGGGTATCATGCCAGGCCACACGCCGTTGCTCTCCGGCGTCAAACCGGGACCGGTTAGGTTGATTCTGGAAGGTGGTGAAGAAGAAGTGTTCTTTGCATCTGGCGGCTATATCGAGGTGCAGCCGAACCACATCACTATCCTGGCCGATACGGCACTCAGGGCTGCCGATATCGATGAGGCTGCCGCGGCTCAGGCTCAACAAGAAGCGGAACAGCAGCTTTCTGATGTACAGGCAGAAATTGATTTTGCGCGCGTTAACGCCGATATCGCTGAGCAGGCTGCGATGTTGCGTACGCTCCGCAAACATCGTGAGTTAACGGGTAACTGAAGCTTAGACAGAGCACATCGCGATAGGTACAGCGGTCTGGTGGCAGTGCTGTCCCGTCATAGGGTGCCCTGAAAGCCTGCAGCCCGCGAACCCCTAGCGTAGTGTAAACTCTGGACTTCGTTCCTATGGTGACAGGCAGCAGCCGGATGAAACCACTCGAAGTCTGTATTCTGGCAGCTGGACTAGGCACCCGAATGAAATCGGACAGGCCTAAGGCGCTGCAGTTACTCGCTGGTCGGCCGCTATTGGCGCACCAGCTTGACGAAATTGCTCGTCTCCGACCGACGCGAGTCCACGCGGTGATAGGTCAGGGTGCTGACATGATCCGGGACGCCTTCTCTGACAATGATGCCATCCATTGGGTTCTTCAGGAGGAAAGACTCGGTACCGGTCATGCCATGATGCAGGCGTTGCCGCATGTATCAGACAATGCCAACGTCCTAGTTATTCTCGGCGATATTCCTCTGATTTCAGTGGAGACCATGCAACGACTGGTCCAGAGCGAAGCCGATCTGACGGTATTGTCGGTGCTACTTGAAGACCCATCAGGTTACGGTCGCATTGTTCGTGAAGAGTCGGGACAGGTTCTCCGAATCGTTGAACAACGCGATGCTGACGACCGCGAACAAGCCATCAAAGAGATCAATACCGGTTTAATGTTCACATCGGCCACACTGATGTCAGGCTGGCTTTCCCGACTGAACCGGGATAACGATCAGAATGAGTATCTCCTTACGGATCTGGTGGGTCTTGCAAACGACGATCAGCAATCTGTGGAAGCGTTGCTGGCTGACAACCCGCTCGAAGTCACTGGTATCAACTCAAGGCAACAGCTGGCAGCCGTGGAACGTGATCTTCAAGAAAGAATAGCATCAGATCTCATGTCGCAAGGTGTCCAACTCGCAGATCCGGAACGTATCGATGTTCGAGGGGAGCTTAAGGTTGGACGAGATGTCTTTATTGACGTGGGCTGTGTGTTTGAAGGTCGTTGTCAGATTGAGGACGGTGTCAGCATTGGTCCCTATTGTGTCATTAGGGATAGCTTGATTGGTCAGGAGACCGTCATCAAGTCTCATACCGTGCTAGATGGCGCGACCGTTTCATCTGAATGTAGCGTTGGTCCATATGCTCGATTGCGACCAGAAGCCAGGCTAGAGGCGGGTGCCGCGATTGGCAATTTTGTGGAGGTTAAAAAGTCGGTCGTAGGCGCAGGCAGCAAAGCCAGTCACCTTGCATACCTGGGTGACAGCACGATTGGCGAAGGCGTGAATATCGGCGCAGGTACGATCACCTGCAACTATGATGGCGTGAACAAGCATCAGACTCATATCGGCGATGGTGTATTTGTGGGTTCGAATACGTCGCTTGTAGCGCCGGTTTCTGTCGAGGATGGTGCCAACATTGGCGCAGGTTCGGTCATTACGACCGACGTCCCCAGCCAATCGCTGGCGATCGGTCGGGGTCGTCAGCGGAACATTGAAGGCTGGGCAACCCGTAAGAAGAACGGCTAGAAGGGTTTCAAACCATGTGCGGTATTGTTGGTGTCGTCTCGACGCGTCCCGTTGGATTTATCATGCTCGAAGGACTGCAGCGACTTGAGTATCGTGGATACGATTCAGCGGGTCTGGCGGTGGTCAATGAGCGTGGCACGCTTGAACGTATTCGCAGAGTTGGAAAAGTCGCTGAACTGCGGAATGCCTTTACGGAAAATCCGATCGCGGCACAGATGGGGATCGCCCACACCCGCTGGGCAACCCATGGTAAACCTAGTGTTGTTGAAAATGCGCACCCCCATCTTTCGAGAGATCAGGTGGCTGTTGTACACAACGGGATCATCGAAAATCATGATGCCCTGCGCACCGAACTAGCAGAAGCAGGCTACGTTTTTGAATCCCAGACGGATACAGAGGTATTGGCGCATCTGATTCATCAGGAAGTGGCGCGTGCTGGTGACTTTGAAGCGGGCGTGCGGGCTGCCGTGGATGCACTGAGTGGTGCGTACGCCATGGCTGTAGTTCACAGTGATTATTCCGATCGAATCATCGCCTTGCGATCAGGAAGTCCATTGGTTGTCGGAGTCGGCATAGGTGAAAATTTTGTCGCATCGGATGTTCATGCGCTGCGCTCGTTTACTGATAAATTTGTGTATCTTGATGAAGGTGAATTTGTAGAAATCGCGCTGAACAACGTCACTTTTTCAGGTACCTCGCTGCAGGATTGTCGAGAGAGAATTGTCACCCTGCAGGATCTTCCGAGTGATGCAGACAAGGGAAAGTATCGTCACTACATGCAGAAGGAAATCTTCGAACAGCCCTCTGCGATTCGTGCAACCCTGCAAGGCCGCGTTACCGAGCACCATGTGCTGCAACATGCGTTTGGTACGGAGGCACATGAGATCTTTGCGCAGGTTGAAGCCGTGCAGATCATAGCCTGCGGGACGAGTTTGTATGCCGGGATGGTGGCACGATATTGGTTCGAACGATATGCATGTCTTCCTTGTCAGGTAGAGATCGCAAGCGAATTTCGCTATCGATCGGTGGCCCCGCTCGACAAGACGCTGTTGGTGACGATCTCTCAATCAGGAGAAACCGCAGATACTCTCGAAGCCTTGCGCGGCATTGACGACCCTCGTTATCTCGCGAGCCTGACGCTTTGTAATGTTGCAGGCAGTACGCTGGTTCGCGAATCCGACTTGTCTCTCATGATCGAAGCAGGTCCTGAGATTGGCGTGGCATCAACCAAAGCTTTTACAACGCAACTCGCGGACCTGATGCTACTGGTAGTTGCGATAAGCAAAGCGCAAGGCTTGCCAGAAGCGGATGAAACCGGATTTGTGCAAGCGCTGCGATCTGTACCGGACTATATTGAGCAGGTGCTCTCCCTCGATAAGACAATCGCCGAGATTGCCGAGCAGTTTATCCACAAGCAACATGCATTGTTCCTGGGTCGCGGGGAACACTACCCTGTCGCGCTGGAAGGCGCGCTGAAACTTAAAGAGATTTCATATGTTCATGCGGAAGGCTATGCGGCAGGTGAGTTGAAACATGGCCCACTTGCTCTGGTTGACGAAGAGATGCCGGTCGTCGCCGTTGCGCCCAATGATGATCTCCTTGGAAAGGTGAAATCAAACCTTCAGGAGGTGAGTGCGCGAGGCGGTAAACTGTACATCCTCTCGCATATTGAAGATTTTGAGGTGACCGAAGGCGTGACCCATATCCTGATGCCGGACTGCCCATCGGTGATCTCGCCGATTGTGTATACGGTGCCTTTACAGCTCCTCGCCTATCACGTGGCGGTACTCAAGGGCACCGACGTGGATCAACCTCGCAATCTGGCGAAGTCTGTGACGGTGGAGTAAGTTTGAACAGAGAACTGCGGCATAAAAAATGTAAATAATTTATGCTCATGCAACGTTAGCATTACTTGCAGTTCCACTTGGTCTTTACATCCTCCTAACTAAAAAGGGCACAAAGCTACATAATATTCTTGGACGAATCTGGGTAACTTTTAACAATAGTTTCTTTGACAGCAATATTGATTCAAGCAATTAATCCCGGTCAATATCCATTAATGCATCTTTTGTTACCATGGACTATTGGGTCATTGATTTACTCAACTTGGAATATAAAGAAATTTAAAAAAACAAAAATAGAAAAATATAAGTTCGCGCATATGTGCTCTATGATTGGTGTCTACGTTGGGGCACTTTTGATTTCTGGTGTATTAACTTCGATGCCAGGAAGATTCTTTCATGAGATGTTATTTGGATAACAGTGAAAGATAAGTACAAGAAGTTTTATATGAATTCCCATAAATTTTTTGATGAAAAATCAACTCAGCCCGCTCTCATCATTCGTTTCAAAGTGCCAATGGACGTATCCTTCAAATCTTTCCACTCTCTCTGATTATTAATAATGGTTTCTGCTCCCTCCATTAATTGTTTGGCAAGGGACCGATAACACCCAACTACTTCTTCATACACATCTGCAGTGAAATTCTCGTTGTTGTAGGCGCTTATTATTTTGTCGGCGTTTCCGCCAAGGATTTGGTCTGCTACCTCCAAATCATTTTGACCATATCCTCCAGTAAAAACCTCGGAAAGATACGCCGTATACGCAATATTTGCGGCGTCATCAAATGACTGCTCATTACCCATGTAGAAATCTACCGACCCATTCCCTATTACTACGCCCGCACATGCAGCGAGATTGCCCAGTTTCTCTGTCTGTGCGTTCGCGGAAGAATTAAAAAAAGGAGTACAAGAAGTGTGGTGATTAATGATCCTATACTTTTCATTTTTATACTCTATGTTGTTCAAATTAATATTATGCTTCTTTAGAGGAATTAGTTCTTGCTCAAGACAGCAATATTATTGTGCCTCCATCTTCCTCCGCACTAGAAAACACCTAGGGGCCTATATTTGTAGGAACCCGGAAACAACGGTTTTTGGTAAGATTTCAATATCTATAAAAATAAGAACCGGGTGAATATCATTTATTTCCAGTAGAGCATTCTTAAATTGCTATTAAATAGACAGGTTTCCACTAGGGCATAGAATGCAATGAATATTGAAAATGGCACTCACTATGTCGAAAATATTTTTAATGAGATAGAGCCCCATCAGGTACCAGTGACGGGCTGTGAGTTCGAAGAATGCAAGTTTCTAGGCTGTAATTTATCGGAGTTGAGCTTTATCGAATGTCGGTTCGTTGATTGTGAATTTAGTTCATGCAATTTGAACCTAATTAAATTGAGTAGGACGAAGTTTTTCGAAACTCATTTTAGTGAGAGCAAAATTACTGGCGTTAATTGGACGTTGTTAGACTGGAAGAGCTACATGCTTAGCTCACCAATTTCTTTTGAAAACTGCGACCTGTCTTTCTCCATTTTTAGCTCTCTAGATTTGCGTGAAATGTCTATACGCAATTGTAGAGCCCATGACGTGGATTTTTCAGAAAGTGATTTATCGGGTTCCGATTTTTACTTAACCGATTTTAAAGAATCTAATTTTTCTAGATCTAAGTTAAACAAGTGCAGTTTTGCTGAATCAATAAATTACGATATCAATCCTTTAGAGTGTTCTATTGAAGGGGCACAATTTAGTTCTCCAGAGGTCTTAACTTTGCTCCGCCCCTTCAAGATAAAAATTGACTATGACTAACAAAATCTGTTCCGCAACTCTAAACCAGTATTTTGCAACGAACGATAAAAACTAATTCAAACAACACGAGCTGATGTTAGAAGCCTTAAAAAGATAGAAAATTCTCAAAAAAAGATGCAGAGAATTTCTTTTCACTAGAATAAAAACGAACAGCGATTGCAAAACGGGCCGTGACTTTCGAGCAGATACTCGTCAAGTTTGCCCAGGTTACGGGTTTTTCTTGGCCATCACTGATAGTTCTCCCATGCCAGGACACTGAAAGGTGTGGCTACCATGTCATTCGGGTTTCTACCTGCGAGGGCTCGTTTCCCATTGAGTCTCATTGTTCGGTTCGGATGTTGTTGTTTGGCGTCGTTAGATCTCCCGCGAGGCCTCTCGATGATCACGAGGACTTTATTAACTTGTCACCCGCTGGTGGTTTCTCGTTCCGCCAACCCTACGAATCACGCTATGATCGGAGGCTTTAATGAACGCAGTTAGCTTGCACGATGCAGCGATGGATGTAACTCATATACTGGATGGTTTGAACGATGCACAACGTGACGCGGTCACGGCGCCATCTGGCAGCATGCTGGTATTGGCGGGCGCGGGCAGTGGCAAGACACGAGTCCTGACCCATCGGATCGCCTGGCAGATTCAGACACAGAACATGTCTCCATATAGCGTCCTCGCGGTGACATTTACGAACAAAGCAGCCGCTGAAATGCGCTCGCGAATCGAGCGCCTGCTGGCAATGCCGGTGCGCGGAATGTGGGTGGGTACTTTTCACGGTATCGCACACCGGTTGTTACGGACACACTTTCAGGAAGCAGGTCTACCGCAGAATTTCCAGATACTGGATGCCGATGATCAGTTGCGACTGGTCAAACGTGTGATCAACAGTCTGGATCTTGATGAGAAAAAATGGCCAGCCCGCCAGGCGGTCTGGTTTATCAATGCTCAAAAAGATGAAGGACGTCGTCCCCAACACATTCCTGATGAGGGTGACCTCTACGTTCGCACACACGTGTCAATCTACGAGGCGTATGAATTGGCACTTTCCCGCGGGGGTATGATTGATTTCGCCGAGATGCTTTTGCGGGCACATGAACTCTGGCGAGAGCATCCGGAACTTCTACGCCATTACCAGGATCGTTTTCATTCGCTCCTGGTCGATGAGTTTCAAGATACCAATACCATTCAGTATGCCTGGGTTCGTCAACTCGCCGGTGACAAAAATAACCTGGCGGTAGTCGGGGATGACGACCAGTCGATATACGGTTGGCGCGGTGCTCGGATTGAGAATCTCCAGCGGTTCACGACTGATTTTCCGAAGTCTCAGACGGTGCGTCTAGAACAGAATTACCGTTCAACAGGCAGCATCCTGAAAGCTGCCAATGGTGTGATTGCTCAGAATGCGGGAAGACTGGGCAAGGAACTCTGGACTGATGCAGGTGATGGTGAACCGATTTACGATTACGCAGCCTTTAACGAAATTGATGAGGCGCGTTATGTGGTTTCACGCATTCGGGACTGGATCAGCCAGGGTAATAATCATCGTGAGTGTGCTGTCCTCTATCGATCTAACGCTCAGTCACGGGTGTTGGAAGAGGCCATGTTACGTGCACAGATGCCGTATCGTATCTATGGAGGTCAGCGTTTCTTTGAGCGCGCTGAAATTCGTTCCGCTATTTCCTATATGCGGTTGATTAGTCGCCGGGATGCTGACTCTGCGTTTGAGAGGGTCGTGAACACACCGTCTCGTGGTATAGGTGACAGGACTTTAGAGCAGATTAGAAGCGTGGCCCGAAAACAAAACGTCTCTCTGTGGCGTGCTGCGGAATGGATGGCGTCCAATACCGAGATACCAGGTCGTACGCGGAATGCGATTATCCGGTTTATTGAGCTGATCAACGACATGGATACGGCAACGATTAACGCTGAGTTGCCGGAACTGACAGAATTGGTTATTGAGCGAAGTGGTCTCATTGATTACTACGAGCGCGAACGTGGGGAGCGGGGCCAGGCGAGAGTTGAAAACCTCCGCGAATTGATCACTGCGGCCGACACTTTCGACCCTGATGATGAGGTGACATTTGATGCGACGTTACGGGAGGGGGACACGTCGGAGACACTGTTGGATGAATTCTTGACGCATGCCGCGCTTGAGGCCGGAGACCGACAGGGCGATCCGAATGCTGACTCTGTACAGATGATGACGTTGCACAGTGCCAAGGGGCTTGAATTTCCGGTGGTGTTTCTAACGGGACTGGAAGATGGTCTCTTTCCCAGTTTGATGTCTATGGAGGAGCCTGGGCGACTGGAAGAAGAACGGCGGCTTTGTTATGTCGGTATCACACGGGCGATGCGACAGTTGTACCTGACGCACGCAGAATCGAGACGCATTAATGGACAGGAGTCTTACAATCGACCGTCCCGTTTTGTACAGGAGATCCCGCAGGACCTGATTACACCCGTCAGGCTGTCGCGCAGCGCGCCAGCACCCGTCAGTGGACCATCGCGCCAGACATCATCGATCGCGACAGAAAATGAAAGCGGATACACGCTTGGGCAGCGTGTGCGACATGATAAGTTCGGGGAAGGGGTGGTCCTGAACTATGAGGGCCAAGGTTCACAAGCCAGGGTGCAGGTGAATTTCAACAGCGGTGGTAGCAAATGGCTCATGCTGAGCTACGCGAAACTCGAAGTGGTGTAATCAGACGATGAACATAAGAACAGCGATCAAACTGAGATTCGGGGCATTCATGGGGTGTCTTTTAGCGCTTACGATCCTCGCGGGTTGCAGCCAGAAGGAGAACAAGGGAGCCACGACGGCGGGTTACACTCCGCAACCGGTGTTCAAGTTTCGTATGGTGACGACGTGGCCCAAGAATTTTCCAGGGATGGGTGTTGCCGCAGAAAACCTCGCCAAAGCAGTGGATGAAATGTCGGACGGGCGGCTCACGATTACTGTCTATGGTAGTGGCGAAGTTGTCCCTGCTCTTGGTGTCTTTGAGGCAGTCTCCCTGGGTAACGTCGAGATGGGCCACGGGGCCGCATACTACTGGAAAGGCAAGGTCCCGGCGGCACAGTTCTTCACGACGGTGCCCTTCGGTATGACCGCACAGGAGATGAACGCCTGGTTACACCATGGTGGCGGAATGACTTTATGGGAGGAACTTTACGCGCCTTACAACCTTGTCCCAATCGCTGGTGGTAACACAGGTGTCCAGATGGCTGGCTGGTTCAACAAAGAGATCAATTCTATCGAAGATATCCAGGGTCTGAAGATGCGTATCCCCGGGTTAGGCGGAGAAGTGTTTAACCGCGTCGGAGGCAGTGCGCAAACGTTGCCTGGATCAGAAATCTACACGAGCTTGCAGATGGGTGCGGTAGATGCGACTGAGTGGGTGGGGCCCTATAACGACCTGGCATTTGGTCTGCATCAAGTGGCGGAATACTACTATTATCCGGGCTGGCATGAGCCCGGTCCCACTCTGGAAACCATCATTAACAAAGAGGCCTGGGACTCTCTCCCGCCAGACCTCCAGGCGATACTCCGAACAGCGAGCCGCATGATTAATGAAGACTCGCTGTCTGAATATACCGCGAGAAATAATGATGCCCTACGCGAGCTTGTCGAGGAGCATGGTGTCAAAATTCGACGACTTCCTGACGATGTCATTGAGGCGCTACGTGAAGCATCACGGGAAGTTGTCAGCGCGTTGCCAGGCGATGATGAACTGGCTCAGCGTATTCACCGTTCTTATAGTGAGTTCCACGAAGACGTGATGCGGTATCACGAGATATCCGAACGTGCCTACATCAACCTGCGCCCTGTAGACTAAGGCGTTATCCAAAGAGACGATTCGGTAGCCAGGTTGCGATTGCGGGCTCGAGAGCGAGCATGAGTAGTAACAGCAACTGCAGCCCAATGAAAGGCATTACGCCGCGGTAGATATCGGTGGTCGCGACAGAAGATGGTGCGACGCCACGAAGATAGAACAAGGCGAAGCCAAACGGCGGTGTCAAGAACGATGTCTGAAGGTTGACCGCAATCATAATACCAAGCCAGATTGGGTCTACACCCATCGAGAGCAAAACAGGGCCGACGATCGGCACTACAACAAATGTGATCTCGATGAAATCGAGTATGAATCCGAGTAGAAAAATCACAACCATGACGACGAGCATCGCGCCGAACACGCCCCCTGGGAGATCGGCAAACAGCGCATGAACAAGCTCGTCTCCGCCGTAGCCGCGAAACACGAGTGAGAAGATGGACGCGCCGATCAGGATGAAGAACACCATGGCAGTCGTCTTACTGGTTTGTTGACACACAGTTAGTAATTGTTGCCACGAAAAAGATCGTTGTCCGAGAGCGAGTAGCAAGGCGCCACTGGCACCGACACCTGCCGCTTCAGTGGGGGTCGCGACACCGGTCAGAATGGATCCGAGCACAGCAATGATCAGAATCAGAGGCGGCGCAATTTCCCGCAAGAGCTGGACCATGGGTACTTGGCCTTCAGCAGCAGCCGGCGGTGCTTTGTTCGGTTGCAGGTGCGCGATGAGTATGATCCACGCCAGATATAAGGCAACCAAAATCAAACCGGGAATCACCGCACCAGCGAAAAGATCGCCGACCGACACGGTACGTGGATTAAATATTCCCTGGTTTATTTGCGCCTGCTGGTAGGCGTTTGACAACACATCGCCCAGTAGGACCAGCGCAATCGACGGTGGAATAATCTGACCCAACGTACCTGTCGCGCAGATACTGCCAGTGGCCAGTGCAGGATCGTAGCGGCTGTTCAACATGGCTCGCAGTGACATCAGTCCCATTGTGACGACGGTTGCGCCCACAATGCCAGTGCTTGCGGCCATTAACATCCCAACGAGCACGACGGCAATACCAAGTCCGCCGGGAGCGGTCGCGAACACTTTGCCCATTGAATCAAGGAGGCGCTCAGCGATGCGAGATTGCTCCAAGACGATACCCATGAACACAAAGAGAGGAACCGCCACGAGCGTTTGATTGCTGATGATGCCGAACACCCGATTAGGGGTTGCCATAAGGAGGCTTGCATCAAAAATCCCCAAGCCAAGTCCGATGGCTGCAGCCATCAATCCTGTCCCTGCGAGTGTTAGCGCAACCGGATAGCCGAGTAGTAGCACCACAAATACAGCCGCAAAGAGTATCAGCGGCGCCCACTCAATCATCGTTCATGTCCGGCGTTTCGCGGGGATGCGCCAATCTCGCTAAGCCTTGTAGCAGAACCAGGATAGCCATCAGTGGTATCAGTGCTTTCTGCAGGTACACGAATGGCAGCCCCCCGGGCTCTGCGGAGGATTCCTCTATGCGGAATGACAGCGCGACGTAGCCGAGGCTCGACCAGAATAGAAAGCCAGCGACGGGTAAGAGCAGGAGCAGCGTCCCGCCCACATCGATCCACCGACGAACGCGACCATTCATTCGGTCGTAGAAGATATCCACGCGCACGTGCGCGTCTGTGGAGAGGCCGTAGGCGATACCAGCCATAATCAGTACGCTATGAAGATAGATAATGGTCTCCTGAATCGGGATCACATTGGTGCTGAACAGATAGCGCAGAATGACAACACCAAGTGTGAGAACGACCATGGCCAGGGAGGCAAACGCTGACCCTTCACCGATGCAGATGATCGATCGGTTCAGTGCCTGAGACAGATTCCTGAGGAAAACGACGATCATCCCTGATCCAGAAACGCGAATGGTGTCATGTGGCCCGCCACCACAAATCAGCGATCACCGCGGCCAGCATGATGAGACCGGCCCAGTGATTGTTTAGAAAAGCCTGGAAGCAGGCATCGCGCGCCCGATCTCGGATCAGGTATTGTTGGTATCCAAACAAGGCCACATTGGCCATTAGGCCAGCGAAAAATAGCCACTTCGCATCGATGTGAATGGCCACGATGATCATGACCACAAGAAACAGGCCCTGCAGTAGACCAATCGTCATCCGGTCCAGATCCCCAAAAAGAATGGCGCTCGATTTCAGTCCCAGTTTCAGATCGTCATCCCGATCCACCATCGCGTATTGCGTGTCGTAAGCGACAATCCAGATGGCGTTGGCAATGAAGAGCAGCCATGCCAAGCGACCAATCTCTCCCGTTGCGGCAGTAAAAGCCATAGGGATGCCGAAAGAAAACGCAACTCCTAGAAATGCCTGCGGGAGATATGTGAGACGTTTCATGAATGGGTAGGCGGCAGCGGTCAGGACTGCGAGCACCGCCAGTGCAATGGTCAGCAGGTTCGTGCTTAACACCAGAATCAAAGCAGGGAATAGCAATACTGTAAGAAGGATCCAAGCGTCCCTCATTGCCAGTTGCCCGCTGGTCAGGGGGCGGTTGTGGGTCCGTTTGACGGCACGGTCGAACTCACGGTCGGCCATATCGTTCATTACGCAACCAGCGGCGCGCGCTAGGACTGTCCCAATGACAAAGACAGAAAAGAGATGCCAGCCGGGCCAACCATCCGCGGCGAGCCATAACGCCTGGAGTGTTGGCCAGAGCAGCAGATAAACACCAATCGGCTTGTCCAGCCTTGACAGTGCAATGTAGGCCGGGAGGCGTGGCGCATGACCGTACAGGTTAGATAATGTGCTTTCAGACATGAATCCGGTGGCCCGATAGGGAAGACCGCGTCGGCGGTGCTCTTTTGAGAAATCGGGTAGTATACGTCGCCGCCGAGTTGGTGGCAGCCATCGAAACTTGATCGAACCGAGTGAGGTTCGGCTCTTATCGGGAGCCATCGACAGTCGAGACATGCGGGAGGAGGCGCTGATGAAGAAATACCAGTGTATCGTGTGCGGATTCATCTATGATGAATCCGAGGGTCTGCCATCAGAAGGGCTCGAGCCTGGTACTCGCTGGGATGATGTTCCAGATGACTGGATGTGTCCAGAGTGTGGTGTCGGTAAAGCGGATTTCGATATGGTCGAGATGTGAACGGACTTTAGGAGGTCAGGTGGATACAGGGAAACTGACGCGCAACATTCTGATTGGGATGATTGCTGGTGGCGCACTCGGAGTGATGCTGCACATGCTCGCCTTGCCTGAAGAAAATGTATTTCGGGCGGTCGTCGTCGACGGGTTGTTCGATATTGTCGGTAAGGTTTTCATTGTCAGCCTTAAGTTGCTGGTGGTCCCGTTAGTGTTTGTATCGTTGGTGTGCGGTGCTAGCAATCTAAGCACGAGCGCCGGCATGGGGCGCATAGCCAGTAAAACAATTGGCCTCTACCTAGTGACCACCGCCATTGCCATTTCGTTGGCACTGTCTGTTGCCGTCCTGGTGTCGCCGGGAGAGGGGTTCGACATGGGGGCAGAGGAGACCGTCGAATTTGTACCCAAGGCACAACCGAGCTTGAAGGATACGATCCTGAACATTTTTCCATCGAACCCATTTAAGGCGATGGTGGAAGCCAACATGCTACAGGTGATTGTCTTCGCGCTCCTGGTAGGTGTCGCGTTGACTCGTTGTGGTCAGGCGGGTGAGCGAACCCAGAAGATGTTTATGGATTGGAATGAAGTGATCATGCAAATGGTCATCATGCTCATGAAAGTAGCACCGTATGGCGTGTTCTGTTTGCTGGCCGTGCTGTTTTCGAAACTGGGCTGGGAGAAAATCGCACACCTGGGCTACTACTTCGTTACGGTTACGGTCGTGTTGGTCTTGCATCTGATGCTGACCTACGGACTTCTGATCCGACTGCTCGCGGGCCTGAGCCCCGTCCAGTTTATTCAGCGGATGTTGCCTGTACTGGCGTATGCGTTCAGTACCTCATCTTCGAATGCAACGATGCCAGTGACGCTAGAGACGGTTCGCGATCGGGTGGGTGTCAAGAACGAAGTCGCATCGTTCACAGTACCGCTTGGTGCGACAATTAATATGGATGGCACCGCCATCATGCAGGGAGTTGCGACGGTCTTCATTGCTCAGGTCTATGGAATCGATATCGGGATGACGGGTTACTTGATGGTTGTGTTGGCCGCGACCCTGGCGTCCATTGGAACCGCGGGTGTACCGGGCGTGGGAACGATTACGCTGGCATTGATTCTGGAGCAGGTGGGACTACCTGTTGAGGGGATCGCCTTGATATTGGGCGTTGACCGATTGCTCGACATGATGCGGACAGCCGTCAATGTCACGGGTGATGGTACGGTATCCACGGTGGTCGCGCGCTCCGAGGGTCAATTCGATCGGTCCATCTTTGATGGAGAGTCTAGACAAGCGCCTTCAGCGCGAGAAGAGCCTTCAGCGGTATAGAGCTGTTAGCTAAAGAAGCGATTGACGCTCGTTACGTTAGACTTGGGCGAGATTTTCAGGGCCCTTCATCCACCGCGCTATCAAGACGCGACAGTCTGAATCTGTCAGTTCGGCCGCACGCTTTCGGATATCCGTCAACATATCCTGGTCTCGAATCAGATCGGCGACACGAAACTGCACATCTCCGGACTGGCGTTCACCCAACATGTCGCCTGGACCGCGAATCGCGAGATCCTGTTCCGCGATGTGGAATCCATCCGTGGACTGTCGCATCACGTCCAGCCGTGCTTTGGCTGTCTGTCCCAGTGGCGGCTGATACAGAAGTACGCAGAATCCTGCGTCATGACCGCGCCCGACACGACCTCGGAGTTGATGGAGCTGGGCGAGCCCAAGTCGTTCCGCGTTATCGATGATCATGAGATTTGCGTTGGGAACGTTAACACCCACTTCGATGACCGTGGTTGCCACCAGAACGTCGAACGAATGGTCACGGAATCGTTGCATGATGTCGGACTTTTCTTGCGGTTTTAGGCGTCCATGTACGAGGGCGACTCGGTGGCGAGGCAAAGCCTCCGACAGCATGCGGGCAGTTTCTTCGGCGGCTTGCTGTTCTGCATCATCACTGTCTTCGATCAGAGTACAGACCCAATATACCTGTTGGCCGGCGGCACACGCCTGATCGACCCGCGCGACGATGTCGCCTCGACGCCGGTCCGTCATGACAGATGTAGAGACGGGAATCCGCCCTGGAGGTAACTCGTCGATAATGGAGACATCCATATCCGAGTACAATGTCATCGTCAGTGTCCGTGGTATCGGCGTTGCGGTCATGATCAGCTGGTGGGGCACCCCCGATGCGCCACGACCTTTTTCACGTAAGGACAGACGTTGCTGAACACCAAATCGATGCTGTTCATCGACAACGATCAGTCCCAGTTGATGAAAGATGACGTCGTCTGCAAACAGGGCATGGGTGCCGATGATCACTTGGGCGTCGCCGGAAGTAATACGGCTGAGGGTTTCCACTCTGGTTCGACCCGTGACCTTTCCGGTCAACCACGCAATCTCGATCTGTAGCGGCCGCAACCACTGTGAAAACGAGAGCAGATGTTGCTCAGCCAGGATTTCTGTCGGCGCCATGATGGCGACTTGAAAGCCGCTGGCGATAACGTCAACCGCGCTTGATGCCGCTATAATCGTTTTCCCGGACCCCACGTCGCCTTGTAACAGGCGGAACATGGGGAGTGGTTTTGCAAGATCGATCGCAATCTCCTGTAGGACCCGGTGTTGGGATCCTGTGAGTGTAAAATCGATGTTATCCCGGAATCGGTTTGCCAACGGGCTATTGCGGACATCGATGGCAGGGGCACCTTCGTGACTAATCTGACGCCGTAACAGACGCATACTTGCCTGATGCGCTAACAGTTCTTCAAAGGCCAGACGTTTCTGTGCAGGATGTGACCCTTGCAGCAGTGCCTCGATATCATCATCCGGCTGGGGCTTATGGACTACGCGCAGCGCTTGCGCCAGCGACATTCCAGGCATCTGTGTAATTTCCGAAATAGTGGTCGGATCAGAGACGACGTTCAGCAACGGTGTAATCAATGACCTTAGGCGCGTCTGCGTCACGCCATCGGTCGCGGGATACACGGGCGTCAACGTATCCTCGACGCCGGGAGACGGATTGATCTGGTACTCAGGGTGGTAAATTTCGGGGCCACTTGCACCCCGACGGATCTCGCCGAACGCCCGCACGCGTCCTGCCTTTTTAAGATTCTCCTGTTGAGCCTTTGAAAAATGGTAGAAACGTAGTCCAATCCGGCCGGTGCCGTCTGACAGATAGGCAAGCAGGCTTCGACGACGACCAAATGCGACGTCACACGCTGCCATCTCTCCCTCAATCAGGACGTTATCGCCAATCAGGCACGATCCGATAGGTGTGATCCTGGTCTTGTCTTCGTACCTCAGCGGTAAATGGAAAAGCAGATCTTCAGGGATACTGATGCCGAGACGACTGAGTTTACTGGCCAGCGCCGGCCCAATACCTCTGAGATCAGTCAGTCTGGCAGGTAGCGTATTCAAACAGCGTGAATCAATCCTGATTCAGCAAGACGATGGCATCGGCTTCAACGAGCACATCTCTTGGTAGGCGGCTGACTTCGACTACAGCTCTCGCCGGATATGGTTCCTGGAGGCGTGCCGCCATTATGTCGTTGATGACGGCAAAGTGATTAAGATCGGTCAGGAAAAGCGTGATTTTGAGTGTGTGATCGAGTGATGTTCCTGCCGCGGTTGCTACAGCGGACAGGTTGTCGAATACCTGTTGCGTCTGTGTCGCAATATCTTCGCCGACGAGTTCGCCGTTTGACGGAACGAGTGGAATCTGCCCACTGACATAGAGTGTGTGACCGTCGCTGATCGCCTGCGAGTAGGTGCCAATGGCGGCAGGTGCGCGATCGGTTTCAATAGTGTGTCGTTTCATACTAGCTCGGCATTAAATTCCTGTGCGATAGCGGCTGATGCGTCCAACGCCCTTGACCGTTCTCAGGCGACGAATGACGCGCGCGAGATGTACACGATTGCGCACCGCAAGGACGATATTCACCACGCTGAGTCGTGCATCCTTGTCGACCGTATTGATGCGTTCCACACTGGCGTCCGCATTGGTGATGACGGTGGCCAGCAAAGCGACGATGCTGCGATGGTGCTCCACCTCAACGCGAAGTTCTACGGAAAATTCTTGATCCACATCCGGATCCCACCGAACCGCTACCAGCTCCTCGGGTTTGTCGCGTAGGTCACGGATGTTGTGACAGGTTTCGTTATGTATGACGATCCCGCGACCCGCACTGATATGGCCGACGATCGGGTCTCCAGGAATAGGTTTGCAGCAACCGCCGTACTGGACGACCAAGCCCTCGGTGCCAAGGATCGTCAGTGGTTGGCCCGCCGAAGTGACGGTGCCCTCATCATTGGTGCTTTGTAGTTTACTGGCAATGATATTGGCCATCTGATTGCCGAGGCCAATGTCCTCTAATAAAGCATCCAGGGTGTCTGCATTGTGCTCGCCCATGACTAGAACTATACGTTCATTGGCCACATCGGCAAGCGACATATCGAAGCTTTTGAGGGCCCGGTCAAGTAAACGCTCTCCGAGCGCAATGGACTCGCTCGTCTGTTGATGCTTGAGTGCGTGACGAATACTCGAACGGGCTTTGCCCGTGACGACAAAGCTGAGCCAGTCTGGATTGGGTTGAGCCCCAGGCGCGGTGATAATTTCTATCGTCTGGCCCGATTCGAGGGTGGCGCTAAGTGGGGCTAGATGTCGATCGATCCGACATGCGACACAGGTATTACCGATGTCCGTATGCACTGCGTAGGCGAAGTCAATGGGTGTTGCGCCCTGGGCGAGTTCGTAGATTTCACCTTTCGGCGAGAAGAGGTAGACCTCGTCCGGAAACAGGTCGATTTTTACATTCTCGATGAATTCCAGAGAATCGCCTGCACTCTGCTGCATCTCCAAGAGATCGCTCATCCACTCCCTGGCACGTTGATGGCTACCAGAGATGTTGTCGTCCGTGGATTTATAGAGCCAGTGTGCCGCAATACCGTTGTTCGCCATCTTGTCCATTTCGACAGTGCGGATCTGGATCTCAATGGGAATGCCATGCATGCCAAAAAGGGTGGTATGCAATGACTGGTATCCGTTGGCTTTGGGAATAGCGATGTAGTCCTTGAAGCGACCTGCGAGTGGCTTGTACAAGTTGTGAACAGCACCCAGTACGCGATAGCAAGTATCCGCATTGTCGACGACAATTCGAAACCCGTAGACATCCGTAATCTCTGCAAACGACTTATGTTGGGTGCGCATCTTGTCGTAAATGCTATAGAGGTGTTTCTCTCTACCAAAGACATTGGCGACGATGTCCTCGACCGACAGTGCTTGCTCAATAGATGTCTGGATTTGTGAGATGACTTCTTTACGATTTCCTCGAGATTTTTTGACCGCTTTCTCGATCATGTTGGATCGAAGCGGATGAAGAATTCGGAATCCGAGCTCCTCAAACTCGACGCGCATCTGGTACATCCCTAGTCGGTTGGCGATCGGCGCATATATCTCCATGGTTTCCCGGGCGATCCGCTTGCGTTTCTCCATGTCCAGGTGGGTAAGCGTCCGCATGTTGTGTAATCGATCAGCAAGTTTGACCATGATTACGCGGATGTCTCGGGACATCGCAAGCGTCATTTTCTGGAAGTTCTCAGCTTGGGCTTCAGCCTGGGTATAGAAAGAGCGATTAAGTTTGCTGACACCGTCGACGAGATTGGCGACCGTGTCGTCAAACTCCAAGCTGATCATCTGTTTGGGGATCCCTGTATCCTCGATCACGTCATGCAGGAGTGCGGCAATCAGGCACTGATGATCCATATGCATCTCAGCAAGAATGTGTGCGACCGCCACTGGGTGACTGATGTAGGGTTCGCCCGATTTTCTAGCCTGACCATCGTGTGCTTCGTGTGCGAGCTGATAGGCTTTACACACCAACCCGACCTGATCACGGTCGAGGTACTGTCCTAGTTTATCGGTGAGAGACGAAAAGTGGAGGTTGGCGGCGGCCGTGTTCATAGGCGGCCGCGATCAGTGTCACTTCCAAAAATACAAATACGGAACCAGTGAGACGGAGGCTCAGACCGGGACCTGTGAAGCCGACTGGGAGTCGCGCAGGGTCTAGAAGGAGGGGTCGACTGTGCGGTCAAAATCATCCTGTGGTAGATCTCCAAGCGTGAGCTCAGGCGCTTCCTCATGTTCCTGTTCGTCCAGAATGCTGGCGTCCACCAGTCCGTCCGCGATTTCCCGGAGTGCGACAACGGTTGGCTTATCGTTTTCTACAGGCACCATGGGATCTTTGCCGTAGTTGGCGATTCTACGCGCGCGTTCACTTGCAACCATGACCAATTCGAAACGGTTGTCCACATTCTCAAGACAATCTTCAACGGTGACTCGTGCCATGTGATCCTCTTTGTCTCTTTATGTCCTTGGCTGATACTGGCCCGCAGGTGGCGTTTACGTTCCCGGAATCCACTTTATGGAAAAACGAGCGTCACAGTACGCCACCGTGGTTTGCAGAATATCGGTGCAACCTCCAGTGAGCCGCGCAGTTTAGCGGAAATTCCTCTGCGTGCAACACCTTCGCCTATTCTGGCACAGGTCAGGCATATGATTGAACCTCTGGTCATTCTGAAGGGTGAAGCAGCCGTACCAGCAACGGTGTGAGTTCTGGAATCTGAGCTTCCCGTGTGTAGCGAGCATCCTTGTTGAGCACGACGGCCGCCAGGGCGTCGAGGGCCGTCTCGAAATCGTCATTAACGACGACATAGTCGAATTCCTTGTAATGTGACATTTCGTCTACCGCGGCAGCAGATCGCGTATTGATGCTGTCCTGGCTATCCTGGCCGCGACCGTGAAGGCGTTTCATCAGGACCTCCAGCGATGGTGGCAGGATGAAAATGCTGATGGCATCCGGACGTAAGGCACAGACTTGCTCCGCTCCTTGCCAGTCAATCTCTAGCACAATGTGGTGCCCGGTGTTGAGTATGCGCTCGATTTCGGCATGGCTCGTGCCGTAGCGATTGCCGAATACGGCAGCAGACTCGAGGAACTTACCAGCATCCTCCATGGCCGAGAAGACGTCCGGCGTCACGAAGTGGTAGTTCAGACCATTTATTTCACGGGTTCTAGGTGCCCGGGTGGTATGCGAAACTGTCACGCCGACTTCCGGGTGGCGTTCAATCAATGCCCTGACCAGACTGGTTTTACCGGCGCCGGAAGGTGCTGCTACTACAAACAGTTCACCAGGCATATGATGTGTCTCGGTCCATCGAGTTGCGTTTCGATTCTTTCATTCGATGTTTTGTATCTGTTCCCGCATCTGCTCAATCAGTACTTTCATTTGAACGGCGTGATTAGAGGCATCGATGCTGGCGCATTTCGAGGCGATCGTATTGGCCTCGCGATTTAATTCCTGCATCAGAAAATCCAAACGCCTGCCAGAAGGTTCGGTGCTGCTAAGCGCGGTACGGACTTCCTCAATATGTGCGTTGAGGCGGTCCAGTTCTTCCCGGATATCACTCTTCTGCAGCAGAAAAACAAGCTCCTGTTCAAGTCTACCGGGATCGGCTTCGACTGCAGCTTCGGCCAGTCGATCCCGCAACCTTTTCGATTGATGCTGGTTGACGGCATGCACGTTGGCGGTAATCTGAGTCACTTCCTTGGCCAGGTTTGAAAGAAGGCCAGTGATGGCTTGATTCATTTCATGGCCTTCGCGACGACGCATCTCGATCAGACCCGTCAGCGCCTCCTCAAATAGGCCATTGGCTTTTTCAAACAAACGCGCTTCGTCGACAGGCGTCTGATCTAAAACCCCGGGCCATCTGACCATGTCAAGGGTTGAAGGCCTCGAGGCGTCAGGAACAACTCGATGAACGGCGTCCATCAGTACGCGAAGTTCTCTGAGATTCTCCTCATTGATCGTTGTGCTCGTGATATCGTCGCCGTCGTAACGCAAGAGACAATCGATCTTCCCGCGGTGAAGACGTCGTCGGAGCCGCTGGCGTAGCGAAGACTCAAGGGCTCGAAAGACATCAGGGATCTTAAATGATGTTTCGAGATAGCGTTGGTTGACCGACCGGATTTCCCACGTCAGTCCATCCGCCTGACATCGAGCGAATCCTGTCATGCTTTGCGTCATGTGTGCATCCCACTGGCTGGCACTAACAGTATAATGGAGTTTTTCAATCAGCAGGTGAACATGAAACGAGCAGGAGAGCGGTCCAGCGACCAAATGCGCCCCGTAATAATTGAACGCGCAGTCAACAAGCATGCAGAGGGGTCGGCATTGATCTCGTTTGGTGACACCCGTGTACTCTGTACGGCCAGTCTGGAGTCTGGGGTACCCTCGTTTCTCCGTGGTCGGGGTCGGGGATGGATTACATCGGAGTATGGTATGTTGCCGCGTTCAACACATGAGCGCATGGATCGTGAGGCTGCGCGTGGTAAACAAGGTGGCCGAACCGTTGAGATTCAGCGGTTGATTGGCCGGTCCCTGCGAGGTTGTGTCGACATGAAATCGATCGGCGAAAGGACAATCAAACTGGACTGTGACGTGCTGCAGGCAGATGGGGGCACCAGGACGGCCTCGATTACCGGCGGTTGTGTCGCGCTCTTCGATGCTTTGGCTAGCGCAGGACTTGAGTCGGCCTGGTTACAATTTGTCTCTGCCGTATCTGTCGGTGTTGTGGGCGATGACCTTGTATTGGATCTTGAATATACCGAGGACTCCAATGCCGAGACAGACATGAATGTTGTCATGTCGGCTAGTGGTGACTTCATCGAGGTACAAGGTACCGCCGAGGGTGCGCCGTTCACAAGGTCACAGCTGAATGGGTTGCTGGATCTTGCAGAAAAAGGGTGCGGTGAACTGATCGCACAACAGAAAAGCGTGTTGGGTGTGAACGAGAGGAGCATCTGATCAAATCGTACCAGGAACAATTTCTTGAGTTCTCGATCCAGCAAGATGTCCTCACTTTCGGTGAGTTCCAGCTGAAATCGGGACGAATCAGCCCTTATTTTTTCAACGCAGGACGGATTGTGGGAGGAGAAGGATTGGCCCGTCTTGGTGAATTTTACCGGGCGGCGATCGAGGATGCCGCGTTGGAATTCGATGTATTGTTTGGCCCGGCTTACAAAGGAATCCCGCTCGTAACAGCAACCGCGATCGCTTTCGCTGACGTCGGCCGTGATCTAAAAATGGCGTACAACCGCAAAGAGACGAAAGATCATGGCGAAGGAGGTCTACTCGTCGGTGGGCCTGTTGAGGGTGACGTGGTGTTGGTTGATGACGTTATAACGGCGGGTACGGCAATACGGGAGGTGCTCACAATGCTGGATCAAAGGGACCAGTGTCGTGTGATCGGCGCCGTCGTCGCTATTGATCGGCAGGAGCGGGGCACAGGACATCGGTCAGCGATCGACGAACTGAAGGATGAATGTGGCGTCCAGGTCATCAGCATCGTAAAGTTGGATGACATTATCGAGTTTCTCAGAGTGCATCAGGATTTTGAAGCGAACTGGGAGGCGGTACTCCGGTATCGAGAGACCTATGGTGTCGCGGTCTGAAATCAGAACGGGATTAGCACGACCGCTGACTGCAGAGGGTCAGAAGTCGCGCCTCGCGCGCTGACCTCGGAAGAGATTCGCGAGCGTGATCGAAAGCGGCTAGCTCAACCCGCTCGTGAAGAAGCTGAACGCCCCCGGTAGAAGTAGATGAACGACTTTTGTCGAAGCATTCGACATCGGCGGATGTGATCCGAGCCCGAGATACCAAAGTGTTCAGTATTCTGAGCTTTATTGAGGCGGGTTAGGGCAACTTTGCCCGCCGTGAGGATCAACTTTGGAGCATTTAAGGAATGCTCGCCAACTTTGAGAGAGCCTTTGACACGATAGATAATGCAAGCCTCGACTGCCTTTCAATGATTTAGACGATTCTGTCTATTGGGAATCGGTCGGATCGGGTTTCGCGAAAGGCACAACGTTGTCTGGCTGAGCAACAAAGAGAGCACTGACCAGGCTTTTCCATTGTTCCGGCCAGTCTTTTGTTGGTGAACGCTTGAATTCGCTGCGGACGAATTGGATCATTCGGCCCTCTGCGGCGGCGAGGCAGAGGTTGGCGCACGATGCTACTGGCATACTCAGCGAAAGGTCTCTCCTGAGTGAACTCTCACGCAGTATCTGACGGAGCTGCGTTTCAAGTCGTTCGAAGAGTTGCTGGATGCGTTCTCGCAGCCGATCCGATTCGCCCACCAGGGGGTCGCCCGTCATCAGGCGGGTAATCCCGGGGTTTCGTTCCGCAAAACTGATTAGCAGATGTAGCGTAAGCTCGACACGGCTAACCGTGTCTTCGGTATCCGCCATGATCCGGGTGATACGGGAGAATAACGAATCCTCGATAAACTCAATCAAAGCGTCAAACATCCGCGCTTTGGAAGCAAAGTGACGATACAGGGCGGCCTCTGAAACACCCACTCGCCGAGCGAGATTTGCCGTCGTAATCCGATGACCGGGTGATTCCGCTAGCATCGTGACCAGAGCAGCGAGAATTTCATCTTTGCGTTGGCTCACGGCTATTCGGCGACGATCATGGTACCGACACCCTCGTCTGTCAGCAGTTCCAGAAGCACAGCATGAGGCACGCGCCCATCAATGATCTGACACGAACCGACACCGGCGTGAACGGCATCGAGCGCGCATTGTATCTTCGGTAACATGCCTCCGGAGATGGTCCCATCTGTAACAAGGTCGTTGACCTGTGTGGCATTTAGTCTGGGTAGAAGTTGCCCTGACTTGTCCTGAATGCCCTCGATATCCGTCAGCAGAATGAACTTTTCTGCATTGAGAGATTCAGCGAGTTTACCTGCAGCCAGGTCCGCGTTGATGTTGTAACTTTGATGGTTAGTACCAATGCCGATCGGTGATACCACTGGAATCATGCGGCTATCTTGAATGATATCGATGATGTCACGATGGATGGCGGCGACTTCCCCAACCTGGCCGAGATCAACTGGCACACCGGTGTCAGGATTTGCCATGGTTAATGGGCGTGCAACGATCAGGTTGCTGTCCTTACCCGAGAGCCCAACAGCTTGACCCCCGTGCCGGTTGAGCAGGCTGACGATCTGCTGATTGACGAGTCCGCCCAACACCATCTCGACGACTTCCATGACGGCCGGACTGGTGACCCGCATACCCTGGATGAATGTAGACTCGATCTGCAGGTCCTTGAGCTTGGCTCCGATCTGGGGCCCACCACCATGCACAACCACCGGATTCATGCCAACTAGGCGCATGAGGGCGACATCCCGCGCAAAACCGTTTTTGAGATTTTCATCGATCATGGCATTGCCGCCATATTTGATCACGATGGTCTTTCCCTGCAGCCTCTGAATATAGGGGAGGGCTTCTGTCAGTACCTGCGCGATATTCAGCGCGCTATCTCGAGTGAGGACCATATCAGAATGTCAGATTGTGGTTTTGCAGCTGATTGCGAAAGAGATGCTTAATCTCGGCCAGGCGGGCCTCATCATCAGCTTCGAATCGAAGCGTCAGGCTGGGCGTGGTGTTTGAAGCCCTGATGAGCCCCCAGCCGTGCGCATAGTCGACGCGGAGACCATCAAGGGTCGTGATCGTACCGTCTCCGAAACCGCCTTCGTCGACCAGGTTCTTTATTACATGGAACTTGCTTGCTTCCGCAACCGGCACTCGGATTTCGGGTGTCCAGCAGCTTACTGGGAATTCAGCCATAAGATCTGCAAGAGTCTCCGTCTGGCTTCCAACAATTTCAATGAGGCGTGCGGCGGCATATATTCCATCGTCAAAACCGAACCACCGTTCGTTGAAGCAGATGTGACCGGAGAGCTCACCACCCAGAATGGCATTGTTTTCCGACATTTTGGCCTTAACAAATGAATGACCACTGCGACTCATAACGGGACGCCCGCCGTAATTGGAAATAACTGTGTTCAGGTGCCGAGTGCATTTGATGTCGTAGACGACGTCAGAACCAGGGTTGCGCGACACTACATCCTTGGCGAAGAGCATCAGTAGTTGATCGGGCCAGATGATCGTGCCTTCGTGTGTCACAGCCATGACCCGATCGGCGTCCCCATCGAAGGCAAGACCAAGATCGGCGCCCTCGTTAATCACGGTATTGATCAAGTCCACCAAGTTTTCTTTAACGGTCGGATCGGGTGGATGATTGGGGAAGGAACCATCGACCTCGCAGTGCAGGGGAATTACGTCACAACCGAGATCCGAAAATAATAGAGGTAGCGTTTCACCGGCGATTCCGTTGGCGCAGTCCACGACCACTTTGA
>MDTB01091095.1_pt1 | contig 29060 bp, 25 predicted proteins | sample 811161 | NCBI WGS metagenome assembly MDTB01 (sample SAMN05326650, study PRJNA326480) | marine metagenome | isolation source: seawater | place: Mediterranean Sea | collected 2009
AAAATATTTTTTTAATAAAAGATTATTAATTATAACTTTGCCCCTATGGCGGAATTGGTAGACGCGACGGATTCAAAATCCGTTGAACTTCGGTTCATGTCCGTTCGAGTCGGACTAGGGGTACCATAAAATTAATTGTCTTTTCCTGAATGAATTTTTATGATTAGATAAATAGATGAAATCTCTATTTATTTTATTTAATCTACTTTTACTTGTCTCATGCAATATGCCCACACCAGCAGCTCAGATTACAGGTTCATATACTTCAGGAATAAAATATGAAAATTATGAGTGCGATAGATTGGCAATTGAAATTAATGCATTAGCAAGAAGAGAAGACCAACTTACAATTGCTCAAGAAGGGCGAAGAAAGTCTAGCTTAGTGCAAGCTTTACTTCTTGGGTTTGGAACTGGTGATGGTGTTGAAGCTTCAGAACTTGCAATTGTAAAAGGTGAAAAAGAGGCTGTTAGGAAAGCAATGGACATAAAAAGTTGCGAAAAATAAATCAAGTCATTTCTGACTTAATCTAATTCCTAAAGATATTTTAAAAAAAGTGTGGGAATGAAATGTGTGAAACTAAATTCAAACCCTCTATGATACTGTCTTTCAGAAGCAATGTCACGGACTCCAATCCATTGAACTTCGGTTCATGTTAGTAGGAGTCGGACCTGGGGTACTATCCATACTCTTGATACTTATTTATAATTCCTGATAAAACCACCTCATTTATTTTGAAATTTTTTTTAAAACTTGAAGATAATCTTTGACCAATGTTTTTCCTTTTTGATTAGATTTTTTCCAAATAGGTAATATTTCTTTAAGTTTTTTGTAACCATAAGTAGTTAATTCGAGTAAATTCCCACTAGCACCTCTTTTGACAACTTTAATTAACTTTTTTTTTACTAAAATAGAAGAATTCCTTCTCAAAGTTGATGACTCTAAATTTAATAAATCCGCTATTTTTGTTGTTTCTATTTGAGTATGAATGTTTAGAATTACTAAAATAGGTACCTGTGTTGAATTTATACCATAAGACTTTAAGGAATTATTATAAATATTTGTTAATTCTCTTGCCATTTTTCTAAGATTTAAACATGTGCATTGTTCTAAATCTTTAAGAAGAATAAGTTTTTTCATATTTATTTATGATAGTACTTTACAAATTTTTTTAAAAAAGTAAATATTAAAGTGTATATACACGTATACACACATGTTATTAATTGGGGTAAAATGAAAATTGAAAAATTTTATTTAGATGATGATACTTTTATAAGATTTAAAAAAATAGGAAACGGAGCGCCTATTTTATTGCTTCATACTTTTAGAAATAGATTAGAATACTCTGATAAACTTGGTAAATTATTAGAAGATAAGTTCACTGTATATTCCATTGATTTGCCGGGCTTTGGTGATTCTCCGATTAATACTAATACAAATTATAATCTTGATTTTTTTACCCAATCTATAGTCAGTTTTATAAAAAAATCACAAATAAAAAATTTAACTATTGCAGGAGAATCAATTGGTGCAACTTTGGCAGCGAGTATATCGGTAGCCCTTCCGAAGATTGTAAAAAAAATTTTTATGTTTAATCCTTATGATTATGACTCATACTTTGGTGAGGGTATCCAAAGAGGAAATTTCTTTGCAAAATTTATTTTGTTTCATGTAAGTATTCCCATAATTGGTAATTTATTTTCTAGTTTAGAAAATAAATTCATACTAAAAAATATTATGAATGGAGGTTTTTTTGATAAAACTAAATTACCAGACAGTTATCTAAATCTATTATGCACTTCATTAAAAAAAAAAGGATACGTCTATCATTTTAAAAATGTACTCTCGCAATTTAATAAAGATAATGGAATTAGAGAGTTATATAAAAAGGTAAGTGTTCCAGTTAAACTTTTTTATGGTATTAATGATTGGGCTAAAGAATCTGAAAAATTATTAACACAAAATTTACTTAAATTACGTGAATTTAAAACAATAAACGACTCTAACCATTTTTCTTTTTTAGAAAATTCAGTTAAGGTATCAAAGCTTATTAGACTTTAAATATTAAATTTTTTTTGGAAAAGGAGTGTAAAATGAAAAAAGTAGCATTTATTACTGGGGCAAACAGGGGTATAGGATTTGAGACTTCAAAAAAGTTAGGTGAAGCAGGCGTTAAAGTAATTTTGGGTTCTAGAGATTTAAACAAAGGTAAAGAAGCTGTAAAGAAGTTATCTGACCTTGGTATCGATGCTGATTTAGTTCAATATGATGCATTTGATCAGAATGCGCCTCAAAATGTATATGATTATATTCTAGAGAAATATAAAAAACTAGATATTCTAATTAATAATGCTGGTGTTCTTCTAACTGGAAACTTGTTTGTCACAAATAGTTCTAGTATTTCCGACAAAGATTTAAAAGATACATTTCAAACCAATCTGTTTGCTGTAATAACTCTAACTCAAAAATTACTTCCATTAATTAGGAAATCAGATGCTGGTAGGATTGTTAATGTTTCTACAATATTAAGTTCCTTAACCCTTCATTCAGCAAAGGAGTCTCCAATTGCTCCTGCAAAAGAATTTGCATATAATGCATCTAAAACTGCACTAAATGCTTTTACAATTCATTTGGCTATTGAATTAAAAGATACAAATATAAAAGTCAACTCCGGACACCCCGGCTGGGTCAAAACAGAGCTAGGTGGTCCCAATGCACCTGTTGAAGTTGAGGAAAGTTACAAAACATCCCTGCGTTTAGCCACTTTAGAGGATGATGGTCCGAGTGGAGGACTTTTTCACGAAAATGATATAATACCATGGTAAATAACAAAATTTAATTTGAATTTTTGTTTCGGACTCTGAGGTGAGTCAGATTTTCAGCTTTCCCTTAAATTTATTAATTTCTTCTAATAGGATGAATCATATAATCGTATTAATGTTTATGCATTACATTTTAATGATGAATAAGGAGTTCGATGAAGTATTCCACTTTATCACCTCTGGAAAATATCACTCTTTTAAATAACATGAAAATAATTTCCAACCTATAACAACTCAATTAACTCTACTTAAAATAAAACCTACCCAGCTTCATTTGCAACTAGATTGCCTTAACATATACAGTAAAATTATAAGAGATTTCAAAAAAATCAGATAGCAAAAATTTTATGTTTTTAAATCAACTACTTACAATTAACTCAAATGACTCAAAATCTGTTGAACTTTGATTCATGTCCTTTCGAGACGAACTATAGAGTACTATAAAAATTAATCTTTAGAAACTTGAAATACCTGAAGTTGATGTTAAATTATGATTTTTTTATTAATATTTTTAATTACTCTTGGTCAATTATCCACTAACTCACAAAAAGATTATCATGGTTTATTAATGGTCAACTATTTATTAAAAATCAAATTAAAAAGAAATTGAAAAAACTAATTTTAAATACAACTAAATGAATATAAGTAAATTTTCTAATAGAATAATTCTTAAAATAATTTAGGCGTAAAATGACAAAAAAAATTGCTGTGATAGGTGCTGGTTTGGCAGGATTGACATTCGCCTCAATAACCAAAGGGAAGTTTGATGTAAAAATCTTTGAAAAATCTAGGGGGGTCGGGGGAAGAATGTCAACAAGAACAGAACCTCCATTTACCTTTGATCATGGAGCTCAATTTTTTAAAGTTAAAACAAATAGTTTTATGAATTTTTTTTCAGAATTATTTACTAAACGAATAATTCAACCATGGAAGTTTAGACTTGCATATTTTGATGGACAAAATTTAAAAAAAATTAAAATTATCAAAGATGCAGATAAATATTTTGTTGGAGTGCCAAATATGAATTCAATTTTAAAATATCTTTCTAAAGAATGCAGTTTAGTTTTAAATGCAAAAATTGAAAAAATAATACGAAAAAATAATAAATGGCATATTTATGATCAAAATAAAAAATCTTATGGTATTTATGATTGGATTATATCGAGTCTTCCTGCTGAGCAATCCATAGATTTAATTTCAAAGAAAATTTCTTTTTATCCTTCCGTTGAAAAAATTAAAATGAAGGGTTGTTTTTCTTTAATGGTTGGAATGAATAATTCTTTACATCTAGATTATGATGCAGCATTTATTGAAAATGAGGATATTGCATGGTTAGCTTTAAATAATTCTAAACCATTGAGATCAAATAATCATTGTTTATTGATTAACTCTTCATATAACTATGCTGCTAAAAATATGAATACTTCAAAGGATGTAGTTTTAAAACATTTATTAAGTTTAGCTAGTGAGATTATAAATCATGAATTATCAAACTCCTCTATGATAAAAATTCATCAGTGGAGATATGTTGAAGCTGAATATTCCCCCATTGAAAATTATTTAATTGATCATAAAGAGAAAGTTGGCATTTGCGGTGATTGGTTGGTTAATAGTAGGGTTGAGGGCGCATTTATGAGCGCGAATGAACTTTCCAAAGAGTTTATTTAATTTTCTTATCTGTAAATTAAATAGATCTTTTAAATTTCTATGAAGATAAACATTATCTTAATTTAAATCCATGAACTTGTGTTGTGTCCCTTTCTAGGTGGGCAAGAAGTAACGCCTTTATTTTTTCTAGAATCATATATCCTGAGTCCTAGATAATAGTTTATTTTTGATATTTCTTTATCAATCTCAAAACATTCTTAGTAGTTGAAGCTTTCAGTTAAACAGGAGTTTCTTATGTTCTAAGTAGAATCTTTTTTTGCTATTTAAAAATCTATTTAAATCAAAATCTTAACACCTGTTATCAAACAAAATGCTACTCATATAAATTTATTAAAAGTAACACTGATTTGAATTCTTTTGTCCTAGGTTTTACGTATTTCTCAGTAAAGTATATGCATTAAAATTTAGATACTTTCTGTTTGAAATTAACAAGGTCAAAACCAGTACTATTAGAAATAAAAAAGAAATAATTAAAGGAACTAATGAGGAAAAGTACCAATTAATCTCTAAAAAATTAATTATAAAAATGTAAGAAAACACAACAGCAAATAAGAGTGAAAAGAAAACTATAGGTAAAAATAATATTAAAGACTCAAATATTATTAATTTAATAATGTTTGATTTGTCAAAACCAAGAATTCTCAAAACTAGGTTTTGATAAATTTTCAGGTTTCCTATTACACTCACAGCATTGGAAATAACAATAAGACCGATTACAATAACTAAAGTTGAAATCAAACTACAAACAAAAAAAATCTTATTTAAAAAGTTTTTAGTTTTTTTAAGATACTCTGTAAGATTTATATAAGTAATATTAGGTAATATTCTTAGTAAATTTTCTAAACTAATTAGTTTTTCATTGCTAAATTTTACTGTAGACAAAAATTCATGAGGTATGCCTGATGCAAAATTAGGGTTAAATAAAATTGCAAAGTTAATATTTAAATCCCTGTAATTAACATTTCTGAAATTAGTGATTATTCCAGTGATTAAACTACCGTAAATATTGAATGTTATAGTATCTCCTATTTTCAATTTCAAATTTTCAGCCACCTTGGAATCTAAAGAAAGTTTTAATTGTTTTTTATCATCTTTATTCCACCATTCTCCCTTCTCAACTGAATTATTATCAGGAGGCTCTTTTGACCAGGATATTCTTCTTTCTCCATTAATAAACCAAAAGCTGTTATTATCCTTATCTATAATTTCCTTCGGTTTTTTATTGTTAATTGCTTCTATTCTCGCTGCTATCATCGGAACAACCACTAATTTTGCTTGGTCATCAATTGCATAAATCTGATCTGAAAACGTTTTCACCTCTTTTTTTTGAATTCCCAAAAAAAAATAATTAGGAGCATTGTCAGGTATAGAGCTACTGAGTTCCTTATTAATATTAAAGGACAGGATACCTAGAAAAAATAATAATGTTGTTCCTAACCCCATAGTCATTATAACCATCGAATTTAAACCACTAAAAACATTCAAATTTTTGATCCCCATTTTTATGGAAATATTTTGGATATTTTTAATTTTGTTTAAAATTACAAGATATCCTTTTGATAAAAGGTAAAAAAAAAAACTTATAGTTATAAAAAAAATAAAAAATAGAGCTGTTTGTTGTGGCTTAACATTCAAAAGGCAAAATGAAAAAATAAAAATGATTAGAGAAATTCCCATTTCTAAAATTGATTTTGTGTTATAATTTAAACTCAGGTTTGTGTTACTATTTCTAAATAAATCCGAAACTCTTATTTGGTCAATGCTATGTAACACTGGTTTTGCAAATATAAAAAAGACCATAATACTTAAAAATTGAATTTTTAAATATTCATATATGTTAAAACTGACTTCTAATTCTATATTTAAAAAATTTAGGAGAGCAAAATCAAAAAATGAAATTAATACTAAACCTGCGACATAAGATGCTAATGAACATATAACAAGAATTACGAAAATTTGTAGGTGATACAATATTTTTATATTCTCTGAGCTAAGTCCTATTGATTTATAAATCGCAATTTTAAGTTGATTACCACTTAAAAATGAAAAGAGTGAGTTTTTTAAACCAACACCTGAAATAAGAATTGCTGATGCAGCAATTATAGAGAGAAAATAAATAAAATTTTCAATTATTTTTTTTAAATTCTGACTTAGATCATCGGGATCTTTTATTAAAAAGTCTTCATCATGACTTTTAATTTCTTTATTACCTTGGTTATTAACTTTATTTATCAATTTATACTTAAAATCAATAAAACTACCAAGATTATTTACCTTTAAACTATTAAAGCTTTTTTGATTAATTAAAGCTTGATCACCAAACAGAAAAAACCCTCCGATATCTGGCAAATTTTCTATAACACCTATAATTTCAAATGGAATATTTTGTATTTTAATTTTATCGCCGAGTTTTAAACCCAGATTATTTCTTGTAGCGTTATCAATCAAAATAGTATTCTGTTCATTTTTCAGCATTTCAAGTGATTTAATTGGTTTAACTTTTACATCTCCTATTAATGGATAGAAATCATCAATAACCTTAATCCTTGTTGTCTTATTTTTTTGATTAGAAGTTCTTATAATTGAAGTAAATTCAATAATTTGAGTGATAAAAAACTCTTTTTTCAATTTTTCTAAAAAATCTGGATTTAATGGTTTATTTTTTTTTGATATCTCCAAGTCGCCACCAAGAAGCAACCTTGAATTATTTTTAACTTCATTTTCAATGCTGTTTTTTAAGATTGTAACAACAGAAAAAATTAATAAACTAATAAAAATTGTAAAGAAAACTTTTGTAATCTTTAATTTATCTTTATTTAACTCTCTAAAAAAAAATTTTATAAATGTCATTTTAAGATTTTAAAGAACCATCCGATAATTTCATTACCCTATCGCACTTTTTTGCTAATTTCATATTATGAGTTACTAGAATTAAACTAATTTTTTTTTTTTTCGAATAATTTAACAATAAATTTGAAACTAATTCAGTATTTTTCTCGTCTAAATTACCAGTTGGTTCATCTGCTAAAATAATTTCTGGACCAAATGAAATTGCTCTTGCAATAGCAACTCTTTGTTGCTCACCACCTGATAATTCAGAAGGCAAATTATTTTTACGATGAGCCAGACCTATTTCTGAAAGAATTAAATTAGCTTTTTTTTCCTCATGATTAAGATTATTTATTTGCATAGGAAACATTACGTTTTCAAGGGCGGTATAATTTGGTATCAGATAAAATTGTTGAAATATTAGTCCAATTTTTTTTTTTCTAATTTCAGTTTTTTTCTTCTCATTCATCAAAGATAGATCTTCATTATTAAGTAATATTGAACCAGTTGTAGGTTTTTCTAAACAAGACATCACCATTAAAAGACTTGTTTTTCCAGAACCGCTCTCTCCAATTATTGCAACCCTTTCATTTTTTTTTATTTCAAAATTTATATTTTTTAAAACCTTGATATCATCTCCGTTTAATTGATAATTTAGATTGATGTTATCCAATTTATATAAATTTTTCATTCTAAGATTTATCTTTTTGTTGTTTATTGGTGTAAACTTTATATCAATAAAAGCTCATTGTAATCAGAAAATTCTTTTGTTTGGTGATAGCTTAATGGCAGGGTATGGTTTGGATGAAAAGTTTCATTTATCAACTGTTTTAGAAAAAAACCTTAGAGAAAAGGGATTCAATATTAAAATTATTAACGCTAGTGTATCTGGAGATACAACATTAGGAGGGCTGAATAGATTAAATTGGGTACTAAGAGAAAAAAACATAGATATTGTTATTTTGTGCCTAGGAGCAAACGATATGTTAAGGGGAATTCAACCCAACACAATTAGAAAAAATTTAAACAATATTCTCAAAATTCTTCAGAAAGAAAATATACATGTTCTTTTAGCTGGAATGTTATCTCAAGAAACATTTGGAAAAGAATACAAAAATAATTTCAATAAAATATATCCTGAACTTGCGAAAAAATTTAAAGTTTCTTTTTTACCATTTTTGTTAGAAGGAGTTGCACTTAATCCAGAATATAATCTAGATGATGGAAAACATCCAAATTTTAAAGGTGTAGAGCTTATTAGCCAAAATTTAGAAAAAAAATTAATTACTTTGCTTACAAATTGATTTAGTTTTTCAAAATTTTCTAAATGGAGTTTGATAAAAATCGAGCATTAAGTTACCAAGAACCCAAAGTTATTGAACTGACAATTATTTAATTGGTTGCTCTAGAAAATAGTGTTTTCAATCATTACTTTGGGAATAAGAGTAAAAAGAGCATTGAATAAGTAATAACAAAATATTAAGGAAATTCTAAGATTAAAATTATTTATAATTTTATTTAAGATTTAAAAAAGAGGTAAGTAATTTTAAGTTGCTAATTTTTAATTTCTTTGTTTTTTACCTTAATCTGAAAGTTTAGGTTTTAAAAAAGAGTATTGTTTATTGCAATTAATAATCAATTTTAAAAAACATAACTTTTTGGTTGAAATTTTTTTTTTATTTTATATTTAATTATTAGCGTTTTTTTGCTAATCTGCTATTTTGCTTGAGGCGAAAATTGTGTTTTCGAGGAGGAAATTAATGAAAGGCACGTTTTTAGTCGCTTTATTTGCGATGTTATTTTTATCTAACAATGCGATAAGTGGTGATATTGCAGCCGGAGAGGCTAGATATGCTCAAAATTGTGGAAATTGTCATGGACCTGCGGGAATGGGGTTAGCAAGTTATCCCAAGCTCAAAGGTAAGGAAGTACCTTATTTAATTGACAGATTAGAAACATATAGAGCAGGAAAAAAAATTGGTCCTAATTCATCCTTAATGATTATGATGGCACAAGTATTGTCTGATGACGAAATTGCAAATTTAGCAGCTTATTTAAATGCGCAAAAATAAATAACTTTAACAAAAAAAAGGGAGATTATATGTTTAATAAATCTAAACTTTTGTCGGCAGCGGTTGTCTCAATGGCAGCTTTTATGGCTTCGCCAAGTCATGCTGACACTATGGGCACTCCAAATATTAGTGCTATGTCCATTATGAATGGATTAGAAAACCCATGGGATATGGCATTTACCAGTGGTGGTGATATGTTTTACACTGAAAAGTGTAAGGGATTATCTGTTAAAACATCATCTGGTTCGGTTAACGCCTTAGTTGGAATGAAAGATGCTAAAGGTTATGCAAATGCAAATAGCGATCTTTTCTGTTCTGGACAAGCCGGAATGATGGGTGTAGCTCTTGATCCAAATTTCAAAAAAAATCGTAGAGTTTATGTTGCTTCAACATCTGATAAATATCATGGTTCTGGTTGCAAAACTAACTTCGAAAGGTGTGATGGAAACATCATAATGAGATTTGAAGTAAGTAAAGACATGAAAACTGTTTCAAATCGTACTGATATCGTAAAAGATATTCAATATAAGCCATTTGAATCTGATCATCCTTTCGGTGGTCCAGGAGCTCACAATGGTAACAGATTACGTTTTGGTCCTGATGGATACTTATGGGCTACAACAGGGGATCGTCACAGAGGTATTGTTCCTCAATCTCCAACTTTATTAGGTGGAAATGTGCTTCGTATCGATACTGATGGTAAAGCTCACCCAGGAAATAAACCTCCTAAGGGTTTCGATAAGCGTATGTACACATACGGTCATAGAAATGTTCAAGGAATTGACTTCCGTCCAGGCGATAATCAAGCTTTTACTGCTGAGCATGGTCCATGGCAAAATGATGAAATTACTGCATTAAAAAATGGTGGTAATGGTGGATGGGATCCAAGACCAAATGTTGGAGGTCGTGGTAACTGTCCAGATAAATATTGTGGATATATGCCTAACCAAAAAGAAGGTATGTTACCTGCAAAGCGTGCGCAATTCATGCCAATGAGTGATACACGTTTCAAGGATCTTATGCCTCCTGCTTGGAATAATAATGGATTATCACAAGGAACAGGTTCAGCTGCTTTCCTAAAAGGAAGTAATTGGGGCTACTATGAAGGTCGTATGGCTGTAGGTATTATGGGCATTGGCTTTGGTGGTACACCATCAGGAATGAGAATCGATCTTGTCGATTTATCTAAGGATGGTCAATCTGTAAAAAGTGTTGTTCATTTGCCAACTGGCTTAACAAAGAGATTTAGAGGTCTTAGACTTGGACCAGACGGAGCTCTTTATGCGGCTGTTGATGAAGGTGAAATCTACAAAATAACTGCTACAAAACCGTAAGTACTTTCTAAACAAAATCGCGTCACTAAATTGTGGCGCGATTTATTTTTTTATTCTTTATAAATTACCAATATTTCGGTTAAAATTAATGTTCAAAATAGCCGTAAAAATTTTTATTTTAACCCTATCCTTTAAAATCAATGCAAAAAATTATGATGGCCGCTCAGTGACCTGTGCAGACGAAATTGGTCCATTGTTAGAATTTTCGTTACCAAATTTTAATGAACAATTAGAAATGAAAAAAACAATAAAGTTTTATCAGCACGATAATAGAAAATTTTTTACAATAAACGAGGCTACATTTAATAAAAAATCAAGCCCTATTGATCAAACATATCATTATTATACTGTTGATTTTTTAAACAAAAGCAAAACCAAAAATCTTTTTTACTTCGAATTTTATCCTCCTTCTCATCTAATGCTTCAAAACGAAGACAATCCATTTACAAGTTTGGTTTGTTGGGAGTAGATTAAAAAAATTGTCGTCATTTTCAATTTAGAAAATAGCAAAAAATTAGCATAAATATTATTGAAATTGTTTGGTTAAATTTTATAAGAGTTTATTATATCAAAATAAAATATAATTTATTTGTTTTTTATGTTCTCATCAAATGATAATCACAAATTTATTTTAGCAGGAATTTGTTCCACATTAATTGCTATTGGATTAGGAAGATTTATATATACACCAATATTGCCTGATATGCAGGATAGCTTAAGTCTCAGCTCAACAACGATGGGTGTTTTATCCTCAAGTAATTATTTGGGTTATTTAGTTGGTTCAATATTTCCAATTATAATTAAGTTAAATAATTTAAAACTAGTAATAATATTATCCTCAATAATTACCTCGAGTACAATATTTTTGATGGGCTTAACTTCAAATATAACGCTTTTTATTTTTTTTAGATTTATATGTGGAATTTCAAGTGCACTTGGTTTTATTTTTACAATATCACTCATGTTTAGTGCTTTTAAAGAAGCACAAAATACAAGTTTACAACTCCTTCACTTTTGTGGAATTGGGTTGGGTATTGCAATAGGAACATCGATTATCTGGATTATATCAAATATAGGGTTTAATTGGATCGCTCAATGGAAGATCATGGGTGTTTTGGGTATAATTCTTTGTTTACCTATTGTGAAGTACACTAACATTAAAATTGAGAAAACAAATAATATTGAACATCAAATTAAAAATGAATTTAAATTAAATTTTGTAACAATATCTCTAGGATATTTTTTTTTTGGTATCGGATATATTATTTTTGGGACTTTTATAAGTGCACTAGTAAAAAATTCTTCTGAACTTGGTCATTATCAATATCTCTCATGGATAGTTGTAGGAATATTTGCTATTCCTTCAGTTATTTTTTGGAATAAAATATCTAAAATAATGTGTAGTGACTTTTTATTGTTCTTTTCTTGTTCAACGGTGACATTTGGAATTTTATTTTTATTAATTGGTAACAACTCATATTTTCTATTCGTTGCATGCGCATTTTACGGTTTAGGAGTTCCTGGTTCGGTTGCGTTTATTCTTGTTGAGGGAAAAAAAAGGTTCGTTGGAAATATAAATATGTCTGTTGCGATACTAACAACAACGTTTAGCTTTGGTCAAATTCTAGGACCATATGTCTCAGGTTTACTGATTGATTTAGGAAATAATTATCACAGTTCTATTTTTTTAGCTATGATTTGCTTAATCTTATCTAGCATTCTTATGCTTGAACCCAGAAGAATTAAAAAAAAAATTAAATAAAAAAAATTATCAAAACTAATTGAATAAAGGCGAAGATTAATATTGAATTTTTTTTATTTACAATTACATGCTAATAGCTATATTAAAGCAACTTATTAACAATAAACACTATCGAGGAACTAAAATGAAAAAAATTATCTTAAGTGTTATAACCGTTCTCTTTTCAACCAGTTTATATTCTGCAGATCTTGAAATAGAGATGTTAAATAAACGTAAAAGTGATAAGGCCAGAATGGTTTACAGCATAGAAGTAGCTAAAATTGACGCAGGTCAAACTATTAAGTGGGTAGCAACTGCAAAAGGTCATAATGTTGAAATGATAAAAGGACCTGATGGTGCTGAACTTCCAAAGAAAAGTAAACTTAACGAAGAAGTTTCAATTAAATTTGATACAGCGGGTGTTTATCTCTATAAGTGCAGTCCTCATGTTGGTTTAGGAATGATTGGAATAGTCGTTGTCGGTGGAGATACATCCAATAAAGACGTAATTGCTGGTGTTAAACTATCTGGTAAATCAAAAAAGAAATTAAAAACCCTTCTTTCAGAAATATAATATAACGGTTGTAATTTAATATCATATTAGATTACAACCAATTACAAACTAATATGGTAGTTTGGTAATACCCATAAGAAATTTGTCGACTGCATGAGCGGCCTGTCTTCCCTCTCTAATTGCCCATACAACTAATGACTGTCCTCTTCTCATATCTCCAGCAACAAATACTTTATCCAGACTTGTTCTATAATCAGTATCATTAGCTTCAACATTTCCTCTCTTGTCAAGAGAAACACCTATGTCATTAAGGAGTCCTTTGTGAATTGGATGAACAAAACCTGTAGCGAGTAAAACCAAATCAGCATTTAATTTTACTAGCGATTTTGATAACGGTTTCATTGAATTAGTTCCATCAGGATTTTTAACCCATTTTACTTTTTCAAGGTACAAATTTTTTACTTTCCCATTTTGGCCTGTAAATTTTTTTGTTGCAACACTCCAATTTCTGTCTACACCTTCTTCATGCGAAGAAGAAGTTCTTAGCTTTAAAGGCCAATTAGGCCATGTTAGAACCTTATTTTCCTTTTCAGGGGGTTTTTCAAGAATTTCTAATTGGGTAACTGACTTAGCAGATTGTCTATTGGAAGTGCCTATGCAATCAGATCCAGTGTCTCCACCACCAATAACGATAACATCTTTCCCAGTTGCTAAAATCTCGCTGGATCCAACATCATTGTCTCCCTCGCAACGTTTGTTTTGTTGTTGCAGAAAATCCATCGCAAAATGTATTCCAGACAACTCTCTGCCTTCAATTGGTAGATCTCTTGGCTTTTCAGAACCACCTGAGAGTACGATTGCGTTGTATTTGTCTTGAAGTTCTTTAAAGGTTACATCAATACCCACATTGATATTACAAAAGAATGTAACACCTTCCTTCTCCATTTGACTTATTCTTCTATCAATATAAAATTTTTCCATTTTAAAATTAGGGATTCCGTATCTTAAAAGTCCACCTATTCTGTCATTTTTTTCATACAAATGAACTTCATGACCAGCTCTTGCTAATTGTTGTGCACATGATAAACCAGCTGGCCCTGAGCCAATTATTGCAACGGTTTTGTTTGTTTTATTTGGATTAATTTTTGGCAAAACCCAACCATTTTCATATCCTTTATCAATTATTGATTTTTCGATATTTTTTATCGTTACTGGACTATCTTCTATATTAAGTGTACAAGCCGCTTCACACGGTGCAGGACAAATCCTGCCAGTAAATTCTGGAAAGTTATTAGTAGAATGCAGAACATCGAGAGCCTCTTTCCAATCTTTTTGATATACTAAGTTATTCCATTCTGGGATAATATTGTTAACTGGACACCCATTATGACAAAATGGAATGCCACAGTCCATACATCGTGACGCCTGCTCTTTAAGTTTTATCTCAGGGCTTGGTAATACAAACTCTTTAAAGTTCTTAATTCTTTCACTTGGCCTAAGTAACTTATTATCTTCGCGCTTAAACTCCAAAAAAGCTGTAGTTTTTGACATTATAAGTGGTTTTCCTTTCCTTTTACAACATCTAATTTAATAGTTTGCTCTATTGCTCTTTTAAAATCAAGAGGTAATACCTTGTAAAATTTTTTTATAGCTTTATCAAAATCACTCAATATTTTTTGTGCCTTTATGGAATTAGTATAATTTACATGACGTTTTAACATTAACTTTATTCTAAGTTTATCACGTTCTAATAAACTAGTTTTTTCGAAAATTGCTTTTTCTTCAATATCATCACTATTTTTTATTCTACATACATCAACCATAGCTTTGTTACATTTTTTTTCAAAATCTCCTTCCTCATCAAACACATACGCTATACCTCCACTCATTCCAGCTCCAAAATTAACACCAGTTTTTCCTAATACCATTACAATTCCACCCGTCATATACTCACAACAGTGATCACCAGTGCCTTCAACAACAGCTATAGCTCCTGAGTTTCTGACTGCAAATCTTTCACCAGCCATGCCCAGAAAATAACACTCTCCTGAAATTGCTCCGTAAAGAACGGTATTACCAATTAAAATATTTTTGTGAAAATCATATTTAGAGTCCCTGAAAGGAATAACAGTTATTCTTCCACCAGACAATCCTTTTCCAACATAATCATTAGCTTCACCCTCTAAATTAAGTGTCACTCCTTTTGACAAAAATGTTCCAAAACTTTGGCCAGCTGTTCCTTTTAGGTTAATGACTAGTGAGTCTTCATTTAACCCATTATGCCCAAATTTTTCTGCAATTCTTCCAGATAACATAGCTCCAAAGCTCCTATCAATATTTCTTATTGATTTATCAATAATAATCGATTTTTTTTTCTTATCGAAAATATCCTTTGATTCCAATATTATTTGCTTGTCTAATTTTGAAAGATTATGTTCCTGATCTGATGAATTGTAGTAATCTTCTCGCGATTTTGCTTTTGGTTTAAAAATAATATTTTCAAGATCAATGGATTTAGCCTTCCAGTGTTGAATTGCTGGTATTTTATCCAAAAAGTCTGATCTACCTATTAAATCATTAAATTTCTTAATACCCAATTCTGACATAATTTCTCTAACTTCTTCAGCTATAAAAAAGAAAAAATTGATCACATTTTCAGGTGTACCTTTAAATTTTTTTCTTAAAATTGGATTTTGAGTTGCCACACCTACTGGGCAGGTGTTTAAATGACACTTTCTCATCATAATACATCCAATAGAAACTAATGGAGCTGTTGCAAATCCAAATTCATCGGCGCCTAACAAAGCTCCAATTACAACATCTCTTCCAGTTTTAAGACCTCCATCAACTTGAAGGGAAATTCTACTTCTAAGACCGTTTAGGACCAAGGTTTGCTGAGTCTCTGCTAACCCCAGTTCCCAGGGAGTTCCCGCATTTTTTATTGATGTTAAAGGAGACGCTCCGGTTCCTCCGTCATATCCTGCAATTGTGATGTGATCGGCCTTACATTTTGCTACACCGGCAGCAACTACTCCAACTCCAAATTCAGAGACTAATTTTACGCTTATTCTAGCTACAGGGTTGACATTTTTTAAGTCAAAGATTAATTGAGCTAAATCTTCTATTGAATATATATCATGATGAGGCGGTGGTGAAATCAATCCAACACCCGGTGTTGAATGCCTAACCGCAGCTATTTTCATATCAACTTTATGACCCGGAAGTTGTCCACCTTCTCCAGGCTTAGCTCCCTGACTAATTTTTATCTGTATATCATCAGCATTAACAAGATATTCTGTTGTAACTCCAAATCTACCTGAAGCAACCTGCTTAATAGCAGAGCGCATTGAGTCACCATTATCTAATGTTTTAAACCTTTCAACTTCTTCCCCGCCTTCTCCTGTATTGGATTTACCGCCAATTCTATTCATGGCAAGAGCCAACGTAGAATGTGCTTCCTTTGAAATTGAGCCAAATGACATAGCTCCAGTTGAAAATCTTTTAACTATCTCTGATGCAGACTCAACTTCGTTTAAAGGCAACTTAACATTGTTAGTGGATATTCTCATCAGTCCTCTTATTGTAGATAAGCTATCATTACTATTAATTTTTGAAGAGAAATCCTTAAATGCATCAAAAGATTTAATTCTTACAGCTTTTTGAAGGTTTGTGATCGTCTCGGGAGACCAATTGTGCTGTTCACCTTTGACCCTGAAAGCATATTCTCCTCCATCAATTAATTTTTTATAATTTGAGTCTAATTTAAACGTTTCATTGAATCTTATTAGAGTCTCCTTCTGAATGTCCTTTAAATCTACTCCTCCAATTAAGGAGGCTGTTCCAACAAAATAATCATCAATTACAACTTTCGAAACTCCAACTGCATCAAAAATTTGTGCACCACAATAAGATCTAAGTGTTGAAATTCCCATTTTTGACATAATTTTCAATTGAGCTTTATTTGCCGCTTTAATAAAATTATTTACAGCAAATTCTACTTCATTAGATTTTACCATCGACTTAATAGTGTCAAAAGCTAAATAAGGGTTGATTGCCTCTATACCAAAACCAGACAATACTGCAAAATGATGAAGTTCTCTGGCTTCACCTGTTTCTAAAATTAAGCTGGCCCTCATTCTCAATCCTTCTTTTATAAGATAATGATGAACGGCCGATGATGCTAAGAGAGCAGGGATTGGTGCATTTACTTTTGAAAAAGAACGATCAGACAAGATTATTATATTTTTACCCTCTAAAATAAGTTCTTTAGCATGCAAGCAAATGTTATCAATCCCATCCTTCAATTCGTTTCCGTTTAATGAATTCTTAAATAATATCTCAACTGTACCTGAATTTAGTTTTTTATCAGAGTATTTTGATATGTTTTGAATAATTTCTAATTGTGGATTAGTAAGCAGTGGTTGATTAATTTCTAATCTAGAGTTTTCATTCTCGGAAGGCTTAGAAAATAAATTAGGCCTCGGACCTAGGGTATTTTTTAAAGACATAACTAATTCTTCTCTAATAGGATCGATTGGAGGATTAGTTACTTGAGCAAAACATTGTTTAAAATATGAATATAATAATTTTCCTTTGTTAGATAAAATAGAAACTGGCGTGTCGGTTCCCATAGACCCAGTAGGTTCGATACCAGTTTTTATTATTGGATCAATAAAATAATTAATATCCTCCTTCGTATATCCGAAAGCAAATTGATATTTTAACAAGTTTTGTTCTGAGTCTGATTTCTGATCATAGTTTTTAGGTAATTTGAAATCGGATATATGAATTTGCTTGCGTTTAAGATGATTTTCGAAGTTATACTCCTTAGAATATTTTTGTTTTAACTCATTATTTTGTATTACTCTCTTTTGATCTAGATCAATAAGAAAAATCTTTCCAGGCTCTAATCTCCATCTTTTTACTATTTTACTCGACGGAAGATCTATTACTCCCATTTCAGAAGAAAGAAGTATCAAGCCATCTTCTGTTTCGCAATATCTCGATGGTCTTAATCCGTTTCTGTCTAAAATACCTCCTATTTTTCTTCCGTCAGTGAAACACATTGCAGCTGGTCCGTCCCATGGCTCAATGTAATTTGCATAATAGTCGTAAAAAGAAGTGAGTTCTTTAGAATGAAATTGGTTTTTTTCCCATGCCTCCGGAATTAAAAGCATCATTGCTTTTTCAATATCATAACCACCAATAATCAAATACTCCAAAGCATTGTCAAAGGCAGCAGAATCTGAAACACCCTCAAAAATAAGTGGATTAATATTTTTAAAATCGTCTGAAAAAAAATTGGATTTCGAGATTTTTGCTCTAGCATTCATCCAATTCAAATTGCCCCTTAAAGTATTTATTTCTCCGTTGTGACAAAGAAATCTAAAAGGCTGCGCCAGTTCCCAGCTTGGAAAAGTATTGGTTGAAAATCTTTGATGCACAATAGCTAGTGATGATATAAAACAGTCATCTTTTAAATCTAAATAAAAATCTTTCAAGTTATTCGACAGAACCATTCCCTTATAAATAATTGTTCTGGGAGATAGAGAAACGGGATAAAAATCAAACGACTTTAATTCGAGTTCGATATATCGTCTGACTACAAAAAGTATGGACTCAAATTGGTTAATTGATCTTGACGGTGTCTTTTCTCTAATAAAAAATTGACTTATAGATGGTTCCTTTCCTCGAATTGAAGCACCTAAAACCTTACCATCAACAGGTACATCTCTAACATATAGAAGTTCTAGATTAAATTTAGTAAAATGCTTTTTTATAACTTTCAAACAATATAACTTTTCTTCTTTGTTTTGAGGAAGAAAAAACATACCAACGGCATAATCTTCAGGTCTAGGTAAAATAACATCGTTTTTTGCTAATTCTTTCTGGAAAAATTGATGTGGTATTTGAGTTAAAATACCAACACCGTCACCAGCTTTTGGGTCCGCACTAACTGCCCCACGATGCGTAATATTACAAAGGATGTTCAGACCATAATCTATGATTTGCCTAGAAGGTATATCATATATGTTAGCAACAAACCCTATTCCACAAGAGCTTTTTTCATTAATAGGGTCATAAAGACCTTGTTTTTTAAGACTATTTTTCATTTTCCCACATATTTATATCTAGTCATTTGTAATTGATAATCAATAAATTAAGGACTTTCTCTTCAAATTTAATCAACGATTATAGATTTTTCATAAAATATACTACCCATTGTTTCAGAATTTGATCTTTCTTCTCTTTTGTAACGAACAATTCCTAGACTTTCTGAATACCAAGTGACGACAAAAACCTCAATATCAATAGAAGTAAGAGGTGGTCCTGGATTGAAACTTGTTTTTCCGTAGCTGGTAATTTTTACACAATTTTTGATTTTTCTACCATTCAGTGAAATTGTATCGTTTGTTTTTTCAATTATATTTTCAAGTGTTAATGGTAGATTCGTATTATATACCCTGTCATAACCTAGTTTCATTTGTAAAGTTGTTTTATCATTAGTAATCCATTTAGTACCTTTCTCAATCGGAAATGCTAATATAACTTTTGAATTTTCATTTTCTTTTAATTCGTTAAATTTTAGGGAGTTATTTTTTAAAGTTATTTGACTTATACCACCTTCATTTTGAAAGAATGCAATTATTTCCCCATTGTTCTTTAAAACTGGTAAAAAATCTCTATCCTTTGATAAGAAATTGTAACTTTGTCTATAAACACTTTTTTTTTTTCTTTATTCTGGAAAATTATTTCGTAAAAAATTGTTTCTCCTTTGTTTTTGTCTAAAAAATTAGAATTTCCATCGCACGAACTAATGGCAAATATTAATAAAAAAACCAATTTATACTTTGTTTTAATTTTTTTCATTTTATCCTAAAATTTTTCTTCTTTGACTAATTTTGATAAACCTAGTCTGTATTCCAAGGCGTTACATAACATTTGGCCAACAGTTATATGCATTTCTTGAATTCTTGATGTATTTTTTGCTGGTATGGAAATAATTGCATCGCAAATATCAAATAACTTAGTTTTATTTTTTCCTGCTAGAGCGATTGTTTTGAGTCCCATTTCTTTTGATTTTTTTATTCCTAATAAAATATTTTTACTTTCACCTGATGTAGTTATGCCTATAGATACGTCTCCCGAATTTCCAATTGCCTCAATTTGTCTAGAAAATAAAAATTCAAATCCAAAGTCATTACCAATTGCAGTTAGAGCTGAAGTATCTGTTGTTAGAGCAACCGCAGCAATTGCTGCTCTGTTCTTGGAAAACCTTACAGTTAATTCAGTTGCTAAATGTTGAGAGTCCGAAGCAGAACCACCATTTCCAAAAAACAAAATTTTTTTTCTTTTCTTTAATGCATTTTCACAAATTTTTACAACTTCTTTAAATTCGGGATACACAATTTCAGAACTTTTTTTCGCTACATTTATATGTTCATTAAATTGTTGTTTAAAAAATTCTTTTAATTCATTTTTACTCATATAGACTTTCCTTTTTTCAATGGTGATCCCATCTGGACTCGAACCAGAAACTAATCCTTAGGAGGGATTTGTTATATCCAGTTTAACTATGAGACCATTAATCACCTTATTTTAATGGAATTTGATACTTTAAAATTACAGTTTCTGAACCAGGATTTCTATAACCACTGTCAGCATTAGATATGTGAAATATTCCCATTCCAATCCTTACATTGTTTCTAAATCTATAGAAAAGATCAACTCCTATATAAAATTCCATATGATTCCCTGCTTTTATCTCACTACCATCTTTATAATACCCGCATGCAACATTAGGAGTTAAAACCCAATTTTTTTTTTTAGTGTAATAAGTATCTAACCCAAAACCACCGTATCCGTAGTATGTACCTTTATTAGTTGCAAGAAATCCTGCGAAAGGTTTAATATAATTAAATAATTTTTTTCCGCTAAATATTTCAAAATTTAATACTCCTGATTTATCATTGTGAGGTGGAGTACCGTCATTCATTACGTTAAAAATACCCGTTCCAATTGATAACCTTAGGTTATTATCTTTAGCACACAAAGAATCAAAACAAAAAAGAATTAATAGTAAAATTAAAAATTTCATAGCAAGGTTATCACCTAATTGGAATTTGATATTTTAAAATAAGTTGTTCTGTTCCTGGATTTCTATATCCCATTCCAGCATTAGATATATGAAATATCCCAATCCCAACTCTCACATTGTTTTTAAATTTGTACGTAAAATCACCTCCACTTCTAAATTCAACCAGATGCCCCATTCTTATACCGTCTCCGTCATCATAAAAACCAACACTTAGACTTGGCGTAAGAACAAAACATTTACAACGTAAAAAATATAAATCAGTACTTAATCCACTATAACCATAAAACTGAGAGTCATTAGTTCCTAAGATGCCCGCAAACGGTTTTAAAAAATTAAACATCTTTTTTCCATAAAAATATTCTAAATTGTAAGCAATTGAGGATTTATTATAAGGAACATTACCATGTTCCATGAAATTATATGAGCCTGAACCAATAGAAAGACGAGATTTCTTTTCTTTTGTCTGAGCATTAGAAAAGAAAACAAAATAACAAATCATTAAAGAAAAAATAGTTTTAATCATTGATTTTAAATTAAAAATTATATCATATCTAATTATATACAATTCTTATGCAAAATCTAACGACAAAACTTAAAAACTTAAATATCATTATTTCACTTCTTCTCCTTACAGTTACTTTGAGTTGTCAGACAAATCCAGCTACTGGAGAAAATGATTTCAATATCATGTCAGAAAAAGAAGAAATTATGATCGGAAAGAGTGAACACAAAAAAATTTTAAAGGAATTTGGTGGAGTTTATAATGACGAAAAGTTATCAAATTATGTAAATTCCATTGGACAATTCTTAAGTAAAACTTCAGAGTTACCAAATCTAAAATTTACCTTTACTATACTTGACACTCATATTGTTAACGCATTTGCACTTCCTGGTGGGTATGTTTATATTACTCGAGGATTAATAGCAATTTGTCAGAACGAAGCGCAACTAGCTGGTGTGATTGCGCATGAAATTGCTCATGTAACAGCCAGACATTCTGCTAGAAGATATAGTAAAAATATTGGGACTAATGTGTTGGCTAATATTTTGGGGACTATCGCCAATAATCCAATGATAGGCAACCTTATTAATCAATCAGCTGTTTTATATTTGCTATCATATTCAAGGGATCAAGAGTACGAAGCTGATAAACTTGCAGTAAGATATATGAATAGAGCAGGTTTTGACTCAAAAGAAATGGCTAATTTTCTTGAAATAATGGGAAAGTACTCCAAATTCGAGGCAAAAAAGATGGATAGAAAATCTAGAAATAATTCAGATTTCTTATCAACTCATCCATCATCAATAAAAAGAGTATTAGCAGTTTTAGAAAAATCTAAGAATAATATCATTCCAAATCCAATAAAGGGTGAAGAGATTTTTTTAAAAAAAATAGACGGTTTAGTTTTTGGAAATAAGGTAGATGAAGGAATTCTTACCTCAAGTTTTTTTTTATATCCTAAACTTAAATTTAAATTCAAACTCCCTGAAAATTTTTATTTTATTAATACTCCATCATATGTAATTGGCATTGATGAAGAAAAATCTAAGATAATTTTAGATGTAGATAAAGTCTCAAAAAATATTTCTGTATTAGATTATATAAAGAATTGGTCAAAAGTTACTAACGATAAAAATATTGAAGTTTTTAAAATCAATGATTTAGAATACGCTACATCTTTTGTCTTAAAAAAAAACGAGGAATTAAGATTTGGCATTATAAGAAATGATACGAATATCTATAGATTTGTTCTAATTCAAAAAACTTTAAAGAAAAAAAAGATTAATTTTAATAATATTTTAAAAAATTTGAGTTTGATAACCGATACAGAGACAAAACTTATTCAACCAAACAAAATTAAAGTCTACTCAGTCAGAGAGAAGAAAGATATTCAAAGTCTAATTTCTAGACAAAACATTCAAAAAAAATATTCTCTAGAAACATTCAAAATCATAAATAACATTGGAAATATAGAACAAACAAAAAAGAAAAAAGTAAAGGTGATCTCAAATAATTACTTTTGATTATTTAGTATTTCCTCTAATTTTTTTTTAGCTTCTTTTTTGTCGATATTTTGAACTGCAGCATACTCATTACTCAATCTATTAAGTGCTGTTAAATAAATCTGTCTTTCAGAGTAAGATTGCTGCTCTAGCATGTCATCTTTTTTATGAAGATCTCTCACAACTTCAGCTATTAAAACTGGATCTCCGCTATTAATATTTTTTTCATATTCCTTTGCTCTTTTAATCCACATATCTTTTTTTAAATTAGGTACTTCTTCGAGAACTTCAAATGCCTTCGATAGTCTATTTTTATTACTCAGTTTTCTAAGACCCGAATTAGCTGTTTTTTCCATCGGTATTCTTAATTTCATTTTATCTTGCTTGAAATTTATAAGAACAAAATCATGGTCGTCACCGTCAATATTGTGTGTATCAAACTGTTCTATTTGACCTACCCCATAGGTTGGATAGACAACTAAATCTCCAATTTCTAGGTCTAAATTACCATTATCTTTTTTCAAAATTTACTCCATTCTATAATAGGTTTTTTTCAACCACCTTTTCCAGGGTTTGGGCTAAAATGATCCTCAAATTTATTTTCTTTACCATTCCATTCTTCTCTGTCCGGAAGAAGTTCTCCAACCTTTGATATGTTGGGCCATTTTTCAGAGAATTCTTTATTTATTTTTAACCATTTTTCAGCATCTTCGCAACTGTCATCACTTATTGCTTCAGCAGGACATTCTGGCTCACAAACACCGCAATCTATACATTCATCTGGGTGTATTACTAAAAAGTTTTCTCCTTCGTAGAAACAATCCACAGGACAGACTTCCACACAATCCATGTATTTGCATTTTACGCAATTATCTTTTACTATATAAACCATTCGAACAATTCATTATATAACAATATATATCGGTTTATTCAATCTTTTATGTAGTTTAATATCTATTGTAAATTTTAATAATTTAATAATCTCGGGTTGGAAAAACATTTATTTAAAAAAAATAGATTATTTTCGCACTCATGAACAGTTTTCATATTAAAAGAAATTTTTCTCTTTCTACAGAAATAGATGTCTTTAATTAGTTTTTCAAATAAAAAGTAATCTAAATAATATTCACTTTTAGCAACCTTTATTTTTACATATCCTAATTTCAAAGAGTATTTATTTAAAAAAACTTTTTTTAAAATCGTTTTTTTCTGTATTAAAAATAATCTTTTTAAAAAAAAAGATTTTATTCCAAGACCGAAAAAAATATTTGTTAGCATTTGACTAAGTTTCAAAGAGTGGACATTTGTTGATTTAAAATAGAAAAATCTACACCCACATTCTAAACCAATCTTTTGTAAAGTTTTTAATTCATCTTTATCTAATTTTTTGTAATAACTAGCAATATGTTCTTTCTCAGAAAATCCTAAATTTTCATATAAAGAAAAACAAACAGCTCTTAGGTTCGAAGAGCTGCTCTTAAGCTCTAAAAGTGTGTTTATTTTCAGTAAAAAATGAAAGTTTTTCTTTATGTAAAAATTAGTATATTTCTGTAATTTAAAAATAAGAGAATGACGCTCTTTTTTTGAAAAATTATCATCTGCTATTATCTTAATATTTGGACTAATTATATTGTTAGCTTTTCCAAAACTTGCGACTAATGAATTTTTCCAAAAAATCCTTCCCTCTACATCAAAACAAAAGTCACTAAACTTTGTATTAACGAACTCCTCAACAATCCTTTCAGATATTGATTTAATAGAGTTTTTAATATTTTTGTAGTTATAACTTTTTTTATTTCTAAGGTAATTTTCATCGATAAAAATAAAATAAAGTCCCCTAACAAAACCAATTTTTTTATTATTAATTAGTAGATCTTTTTTTTTGTTAATAGTAACTAGCTCAGTTTTGGAGCTTGAAATAAATTTTCTTGGATTTCTAATTGAGTCATCAACAAATTTTTGTATTAGACAACTATGAAGTCTATTTGATAGAAAATTCTCAATTTTTTTTATTTTTTTTTTATTAACTTCAGAATTTTCCATCCAAAAGTTTTTATTAGAAATATATGACCATGTTCTAATCTGTGTAAGTTTTAAATTAATGATAGATATATTTTCTGTAACAGACCTTATTTTTTTTTAGTTCAATTTCTACCCATTTTTCTGGAACTAATTTTTTTTCTAATAAGAAATTAGCTATCTTAGTAAGTAATGCAGAATGAAATTCATCCAAAGATTTAGTGTAATCAGGCACTCTACAAATATCCCATAATAGTCTCACATCATTTTGGTTATTAATTTTTTTTTGCAAGTTTTGATCACTAATTAGAATATTAAGATAATTAAAATCAGGGGCATTTTTTTTTAGGATCAAATAATTAACTTTTGGCTTTTTCTTTATGCTCTTTAAAAGTTCTCCGATGGAATTAAAATTGAGATCTGAATTTCGCCAAAATATTTTTTCAATTTCATTGTATTTATAGTTCTGTACAAAACTTATTAATTCTTCATTCATCGCTTTTAAATTTTGTGTTATTCCAAAATATCCATTGTTAATATATCTACCGGCTCTTCCAGCTATTTGAGCAACTTCGTCATAAGTAAGATATCTTTTTCTAACTCCATCAAATTTTACTAAACTAGTAAAAAAAACATATTTTATTTGTAAATTTAAACCTAAACCAATTGCATCTGTAGCCACTATATAATCAACCTCCTGATTTTCAAAAATACTTACTTGAGCATTTCTTGCCTCTGGAGACAGAGCTCCAGTAACAACTGAAACACCTCCTTTAAATTTTTTCAATTTTTCAGCAATCTCGTATACCTCTATTTGAGAAAATGCAATGATAGCAGATCTAGGCGGTACTCTGGATAGATTTTTATATCCATAATAGTTTAATTCTGACAACCTAGGCCTTTGATAAATTATAATTTTAGGAAAAACTTTTTTTAAAATATTCAATATTGAATTTGATCCCAAGAATAATGTTTTTTTCGAACCTTTAAAATTTATTAATTTTTCTGTAAATAAATAACCTCTTTCTGGGTTTGAGGCTAACTGAATTTCGTCTATAGCCAGAAATTCAAAACTTGTTTCAGATGGCATTGACTCCACTGTGCAAAAAAAATATTTTGCAGTTTTAGGAATAATTTTCTCTTCTCCAGTTATTAGGGCTACTTTTGATTTTCCTATTTCTTTACCTACGCTTTCATAGTTCTCTCTTGCAAGTAATCTTAGGGGAAAACCAATTATACCGTTCTGATATTTCAACATTTCTTGAACTGCGAAAAAGGTTTTTCCTGTATTTGTTGGTCCTAATACTGCAATAATCTTTTCAGACATTTTCTAATTCCCCTATTACATAGGGTAAAATTCCATCTTTCTTGAAATATTCAATCTCGTTAAACGTATCAATTCTTGAAATTACTTTTATTGTTTTTTTTTGAAAGTTTGAGTAATTTATAATAATTTCTGACTCTAAGTTGGGTTTTAAACTATATTTCTCAATATCTCCAATATTAAAAGTCTCACATCCTTTAAGCTTCAAGTCTGATAATCTAATCTTTTTCATTTGTAGCGGAAGAACACCCATACCAACTAAATTAGATCTGTGAATTCGCTCAAAACTCTCTGCAATAACTACTCTAATTCCTAATAACTTGGTCCCCTTAGCAGCCCAATCTCTTGATGATCCAGTACCATACTCTTTTCCGGCAATAACAACTAAAGGTATCTTTTCTTTTTCATATTTTTTAGAAATTTCATATATCTCATTTTGGGATTTACTTGGATAATGAACAGAGTATCCACCCTCTAAGTTAGTCATTTTATTTTTGATTCTTATGTTTGCAAAAGTCCCTCTTATCATAACCTCATGATTACCCCTTCGAGAGCCAAAAGAATTGTAATTTTCTCTGGACACTTGTCTCTGTGATAAATAATTACCTGCTGAACTATTTTCCTTGATTACTCCTGCTGGAGAAATGTGATCAGTGGTTACAGAGTCTCCAAGAATTGCAAGTGGTCTAGCATTTTCAATCTTAGATTTTAAAGAATCATTTTTTTTCAAGAAAGGTGGTTTTTTTATATAAGTAGAATTTGGAGACCATTTGAAGGTTTCAGATTTAGACACTTTAATTTTTTTCCAATTCTCATCACCATCAAAAATATTTCTATATTTTTTTTTGTAAATATCTCTTTTAAGAACATTTCTCATAATTAGATTAATTTCTTCATTATTTGGCCATAAATCTCTCAAAAAAAATTTTTTCTTTGCAACTTGAAAAACTGGTTCAGATTTAAAATTAATATTTATTTTTCCTGTCAATGCAAAAATTACAACTAATGGCGGGGATGCTAAAAAATTAGATTTTATCAGTGGATGAATTCTTCCCTCAAAATTTCTATTTCCAGAAATTACACTACACACATTCAAATCTTGTTCAATTATTTTTTTTTCAATCTCGTATTTAAGGGAACCTGAATTTCCAATACAAGTTGTACAACCGTATCCAACAATATTAAAACCCAATTTATTCAAGGGTTCAAGTAAACCAGCACTATCGAGATATTCTCTAACCACCTGGCTTCCGGGTGCAAGAGATGTTTTAACCCAGGACGGAATTTTTGCTTTAGCCTCGACTGCTTTTTTTGCTATCAATCCAGCTGCAATCAAAACAGCAGGATTTGATGTATTAGTACAACTAGTAATAGCTGAGACGCAAACAGAACCATGTGTTAGTTCGTTCGACTTTTTTTTTAAATTTTTAGTTTCATTATTGTTTAGTTCTTTAAGAAAAACTTTTTTTACGTTGCCTAACTTTACACGATCTTGTGGTCTTTTCGGTCCAGCTATCGAACTTTCAATTTTATCTAATTTTACTTCTAATGTAGAAGAATAACTTATATCTTCATTGTTTGCCCAGGTCCCTTGGACCTTAGAATATTTTTCAATAATCTTAATTTGGTCTAAACCTCTACCCGTCAATTTTAAATAATTTAATGTTTCATAATCAACTGGAAAAATTCCACAGGTTGCTCCATATTCAGGCGCCATATTTGAGATAGTCGACCTTTCAGATAAAGAAAGAAAACTCAAACCTGGTCCAAAAAATTCAACAAATTTTCCTACAACCCCCTTTTTCCTTAGTTGTTCTGTTATAAAAAGGACAAGGTCAGTAGCCGTAATCCCATCATTCAATTCTCCTGTCAACTTTACTCCAATCACTTCTGGAATTAACATAGATATCGATTGTCCTAACATAACTGATTCCGCTTCAATTCCTCCAACTCCCCAACCTAAAACTGAAAGTGCATTAACCATAGTTGTATGGCTATCTGTTCCTACAACTGAGTCAAAAAACAAAGTTTTATTTTTACTACAGATTACTTCTGCAAGGTATTCCAAATTTATCTGATGGCAAATACCTGATCCTGGAGGAAAAACTTGAAAGTTCTCAAAAGATGATTGAGCCCATTTTAGTAATTGATATCGTTCAGTATTTCTTTTAAATTCAATTTCAACATTGTTTTTTAGAGAATTAGAATTAGCAAAATCATCAACTATAATTGAATGATCTACAATTAAACTGACTGGCACCAATGGATTAATTTTTTTTGGATTAATTTTTTTTTGCTTTAAATAATCTCTCATAGAAGCTAAATCCGCAACCGCAGGAACGCCTGTATAATCTTGCATAAGAACCCTTGAAGGTTTAAAACTTATCTCTTTTCCTACTTTCGATGAAACAATATTGTGGATGTCGTTTTTTGTAACAATTTTTTCATCATAGTTTCTTAATAAATTCTCTAACAATATTTTGTAAGATATTGGTAGTTTGTTAATACCCTTTAGCCCATTTTTTTCCGCTTTTTTAAGATTGTAAAAAAGATATTCTTTATTCGATAATTTGATTTTATCCAATGACTTGAAATAATTATGCATTAATTTTTTTTTTGTTAATAAAATTTATAATA
>MDTB01147965.1_pt1 | contig 29059 bp, 35 predicted proteins | sample 811161 | NCBI WGS metagenome assembly MDTB01 (sample SAMN05326650, study PRJNA326480) | marine metagenome | isolation source: seawater | place: Mediterranean Sea | collected 2009
GTTTTAAAAAGTAATGAAGTTTCCATTAATTATTCATGTTAACTTTCTTTTTCATAAATCTTTAAATAAGTCATCTTTGTCCTTATCTTCTTCAATTAGCTCTTGTGGTTCAGTTTCTTCTTTGCCTGAAGCAAGGATATATGCCTCGACTTGAATCATAGCTATAAATGGAAAAAGAATCACAGAAGCAAGGTTGAATGTATATATATCAATTATATTAACTGGCAGCGCTATGATTAAGGCAAATAGAAATAACTTAAACCACCCAACGTTAGATACAATGTCCATAGATTTACTAAAGACTTCTGAAATAGTAAGCTCTGGGTTGTCTATCTTTAAATAAAATACAAAATACCAGGCAATCATTAAATATATTCCAGGAATTATCAATAGAAGAAATCCCAAAGCAAAGCCTAGGAAACATAAAACCGTTAAGATAAAAAATGATCCCCATTGACTAAAACCAGCTTTAAAAAAAACTCCCATCTTAACTTCTTTACCTCTTCTTATTCTTAAACAAGATTCGATGTAACCTGCCCATATTGCAGGAACTATTAAAATCCCAACAATTGTTATAGAGGCTAGAACTGTTGAAAGTATTGCTAAGAAACCATTTACCCAAACTAATAAATAGTTTTTTTTAGCAAATTCAAATCCTCCATTGAAAGCTTTATCTATTTCAAAATTCATTTCCACATCCTTAATTTATATAAAAGCGTCTTAACCATAACACAAGAAAAAAAATAGTTTAATAAAACACATAGATTAAACTTTATTTTTTAAAATAAGCAACCCTGTGATCTTTAAAGTTATATTCTCCAACTTCGTAAAATCCAAAGTCTTTATGAAACCTTATTGAGATATCATTTAACGGTTCTGTATTTACTTCACAGCATAAGGGAAGGTTTTTATCATTTGCTATTGAATCTAATTTTTTATAAAGACTTTTTCCAATCCCTTTTCTTCTGTATTCATTTTTAATCGCAATCCTGTCAATGTACAAAAATTTTGTTTCCTTCTTACAAAAAAATTTATAGTTCATAGATTTATAATCCGATCTTTCTCTAAAACAAATCATGAAGCCAATAACCTTGTTTTCAAAAATGACATAGTAATTTATTGAGCTCAATTGAATTAAATTTTTTAATTCTGTGATTGAAGATAAGCTTCCAACTTCGGGTGTATTTTCCTGATTTATTAGAAAAATTTGTTCTAAAAAATTCTTTTCTATGAGATTAGAAAATTTTTTAATAATGTAAGATGGTTGTTTTTTCACTAAAAATTATTTAGTCAGTCTCCTTTTCGTACTCCCTCATAGCTTCATTAATTTTAGACATTGGTTCAGCAATAAAGAGTTCTTTGGTTAAGGTGTAGCTTGGGTGACCCATTGTTGCTAAATCCTTAGCTTTTTCCATTGCAACCTGCATTAAGTCTTCCGGATTTACTACGTCATCCATTAAGCCTGCTTCTTTTGCTTTTTCAAGAGTATACATCTCTGCTCCAAGAACAGCTCTGTATTTATGTGAATTATTTACTCTAAATTTAATTAATTCTAATATTGGGGTGGGAATAACCATATTTGTTCTCATCTCGTTAGCGCCCAACATAAAATCACCTTTTATACCGATTCTATAATCACAACAACATATTAAAAATGTGCCTAGAGCAATTCCGTGACCAGAGCATGCAGCTATAACTGGCCTTGGAAATGAGAATATTCTTGCTAATAATTTAAAAGCACTTGATGACATGTCTAAAATTTTCTCCATATCACCACTTTGAATTGTTTTTAGATCTAAACCTGCAGAAAACATCCCTTCTTTTCCTGTAATTATCAAACAACCTTTTTCTGTTTCAACTTGATCTAAGCAATCGTTTACTTGTTGAGACATTTCAGAAGAAAAAACATTAGCCTTTCCATCGTCTAATGTAATTATTGATATATCTTCTTCCTTTCTAAAAGTAGCTATTTTTTCTGACATAATACTAAGTAATTGTTAAAAAGGAATTCTATCATGATTAAAAAAATACTTAAGTACGTCGGAAGGATCTTTGTCCTAATTATTGGAATTTCTTCGTTATATCTTGTAAATCTATTTTTAATGAGGCCCATTTCGATTGATCACTTTTTAGGCAAAGAGTTAGTTGTTGGGCTTGTAGAATCACCGGAAGCATTAACTTACATAGGAATTTTTGATAGATTTGATTGGATTACTAAACACAACTCTAGATTATCTATCCCCAGAGATAATGACATTGAAGAGGGGATAAAGGAACTAGAAAAATCTATTAAGACTTTATATAAATACAAAGATTCGAGACTTACAGACATCCAAAAAAGTACAAAAAAAATTGCTATTTTTGATTATGAAAATAATTTAAAAGAGTTGAAGCAGTTTCCATACCATGATTATCCTTTAAACCAAATTGGCGGCACCCATTTAAACACAATTCAGTTTTTAAGCGATATGCATCCAGTCCGGAGCATTTCTGAAGCAGAAGGTTTTATAAGTAGAGTAAATTTAGTTAAAGAAGTTTATGAAGGTACTGTAAAAGATCTTGAAAGACAGGCTGATGCAGGCATCTTTCCCCCTGAATTTGTTTATAAGCATGTTATTGAACAGCTTAATGAATTTATTAACTTTAATTACGAAGAACACCCTCTTTTCACTCAATTTATGAAAAAAGTTAAAGATTTAAATCTTGATAGCGAAAAAGAGTTTCTTTTTGAAGAAGCAATAAAAAGAGGAATAGACGAAAGTGTCACACCTGGCTTTATTTTATTAAAAGATTTTATGGTAAAGACACAAAAGAGTGCTAATAAAAATCACGGAATATGGTCACAACCGAATGGCGATGAATATTATAAACTTAGAATAAGATCTTATACGACAACCGATTACTCTCCTGAAGAAATTCACCAAATGGGTCTTAGTGAAGTTGATCGGATTTCAACAAGAATGAAGGAGATTCTAGTAATGCTTGATTATGATGAAAATAAGACTGTTGGTGTATTAATGAATGAACTTAATGAGAGTCCACAATTTTTATATGCGGATACTCCTGATAGAAAAGATATAGTTGTAAATGATTATATGGAGATGGTGAATGAAGCTATTGATGTTATGACAGATTACTTTCATACAATGCCCAAGGCTGATGTTGTTGTAAAAGCTATTCCAGAATATTCTGAACAAACCGCAGCAGGTGGTTATTATCAAGCACCAGCCTTGGATGGAAGCAGGCCGGGAGTTTTTTATGCAAACTTATATGATATAAAGCAAACACCAACCTATAGCATGAGAACTCTTGCCTATCATGAGGCAACGCCAGGACATCATCATCAAATTGCTCATTCTTTAGAAAATGACAGTCTTACAATGTACAGAAGATTTGGATATCGAACCTCAGCATTCTCTGAGGGATGGGCGCTTTATGCTGAAAGACTGGCTCTAGAGGTTGGGCTTGCTGAAAACCCATATGATGAACTTGGGATATTACAAAGTGAGATATTTAGAGCTGTTAGATTAGTTGTTGATACTGGAATGCATTACAAACGATGGACTAGAGAAGAAGCAATGGAATATATGAAGTCTAAAACAGGTATGTCAGATACTGAGGTGAGGGTTGAAATAGAAAGATATATTGTTTGGCCAGGACAAGCGTTAAGTTATAAAGTTGGGATGATTAAAATTTTAGAGCTAAGAGAAAAAGCTATGAATGAATTAGGCAATAAATTTAACATTAAAAATTTTCATTCGGCTGTTCTCGATCATGGAAACCCCCCTCTATTTATAGTTGAAGAGATGGTAGAAAAAATGATTGAGGAATCCAATAACTAATATTTTTCAGGATGTTTGGCAGTAAAAACGCTGTAATATTTTTTAAGGTCTAAGATATCTCTTTTGTTATCGCCAGATAGTTTAAAAACTTTTCCAAGAAGGATTTCCTTTTTAGAAAAATCTAAAGAAGCTGGAACAATTTGTGCATTTATCTCTTTGGCTATTCGAAGAAAACCTGTTTTCCATTCTTTAACTTTTGATCTGGTTCCTTCTGGAGACATAGCAATCAATGAGCCTTCGATATCTTTTATCTGATTAATAGCATCTTGTATAATCCCACCTGGTTTAGATCTATCAACTGGTATGCCTCCCATATATCTTAAGAACGCACCAAGCCCATATCTAAATACAGTATGTTTTCCTATAAAAGTTATACGAGCATCTAATCCGGCAACTGCAGCTACTCCAAAAATACCATCCCAGTTTGAAGTATGCGGAGCAACAATTACAACCAGCTTCTTATTATCATATTCTTGATCTATGCCGCCTTTAACTTTCCATCCAAATAGGGTTAAAACAGTTCTGCCAAGCCATTGAAGAGCCTTCGGTCTATTTGCTCTAAAACTCTTGGGAATTTGTTTATTAGATACACTTGCCATAATAGTTTAATTCTTATTTTGCCTATCTTTTATAAAGTATGGTAAATATATTGAATAACAAACAATAACTGCAAGTATGTAAATATCAATCATATGGTATGGAGCATCGCGCATAAGATCAGTCACGTTGAATCCTGGTGGCTTCTCAATTACATACCAATAGTTAGCAGGAGGTCCTAACCAGGTGTTTATAGGATACATCATTAATAAAAATACTGATAAAACAGCCAAAATTCTATGTACATCTTTTAATTGAGGCCTTTGATTATCAATGATGATTGCATATGTCACCCCAAGAAGAATCATTGAGTGCCCTATCATATGTCTTAAATAATCAATATGCGGGAACGAATACAGCACATCGGGTGTTAATATGGCCATTCCTGCTCCTGCTATTCCAGCAAAAAAAGCAAATAAAAAAAATTCTCTTCTCTTTGTTATGAAGTATAGGATTATGGATGCTGATGAAAAATCGCATAAATGAAGTGGGAGTCCAAGCTTCCAATTATTTGCACCGTAACCTTCTCTAAAAAAATCCATACCTTGATTAATAAGAATTAAAGAAATAATTCCAATTATTAGAATATTTTTACTGGAGTTATTTTTGTTAACAAATATTCTTGGTAAAAAAACAATAACTGATACACAGATGATTGTAAAAATAATATGCGACGGGCTTGAAAGACTGAAGTCAATCATTTATGTAAAATTTCCTAAGGTGATTCAGGCAAATTTTCGTAATTAAGGCTTTCATATGGATTTTGAATGCCTATGGCATCTGGATGAACCACTGAAATATCAATATCACTTCCATAATCGCCAGCAAAGAATCCTGCAAAAGTTCCTCTAGGTGCAATATATATTGTTGAAAACCTACCAGACTTCGCATACACAAGAGTGATCTCTTCACCAACTTTAGAAGAAACCAACTGCCAACCGGTTGTAAGGGTTTCAGTTCCATAAAATATGAGGTTTTCGGCTGGACTAAAACCAGAGGTTAAAATAATTCTTCCTGAAATTGCTTCGCCTGTCCCAAGTAACACTGTTGGAGCTTTAACGATTTGAGCATCATCCGGTAAGGGCAAATCTTCTAATAAATAGGCAATAACTTTTCTTTGATTTGCTTGGTATTCATCTGTAACGAGAGCACAACCAGAAAAAAAGATTAACAAAATAAGCGCTGAGGACAATGTTTTAATATTCATATGTATTTTTAATAATTTATTAAAGTTCAATATGTTAAGCATATACCTGACCAAATTTATTTTCAATAAAATCATCCCATGATAAAGACTCTTGCTTAATAAAACCTTCATTAGATATCTTTCCATCAAGGTACATCTTTAAAACGCTACAAACACCTGATGCTGTTGTTAATTGTATTGCGCTATATTTATCATTGCCATAAATTTTACGTAGATATGTTTTTTCTTGAAGAATGCCATCAATAAGTCCAATTACTTTTACAAAAAAAATAATGACATCATTTTTAGTTCTTGGAACTTCCTTATCAAATAATTTTTCGAGAACTTCTTTATTTTTCTTAAGATGCAGATCATTGAATAAGAATTTCATGTGATTAAGATGGCCAGGATATCTAATAGTTTTATACGAAAGGGTTTCTACTTTACCTTCATAAGTATCACACATAGTTGCGCAACCTCCGCTTGTATTAAATGCTTCAAAGCTTTCACCATCAATAACAATTTTTTCAGCTCCTTCAAGAGGCATTACTTTGATTGACTTACCTTCATAAATTGCATCTGCCTCGTTACAATATTCATTTATTAGTCCATTGGTAGACCAGCTAAGATAGTAACTCATTTCATTTGTGGTGAATCTTGGTAAAGCGCCAACCCTCATCATTACTTCATTAACACTATCAAAATGTTCCATCATACCAGCAGCACATATATTAATAGCTCCAGGAGCTAATCCACATTGTGGCATTAGAATATTTGAAGATTTTAAGGATTTAATAAATTCTGTCGTTTCGACATCTTCAGTCAGGTCAAAATAACCTATGCCTTCATCTGATGCTATTTTTGCAATATTTTTATTAACAGCAAATGGGCCTGCTGAAATTACAGCATCAATGCCTTTAAGAAACTGTTTTACCTGAGAAATATCTGCAGCATCAAAACCATCTGTAATATCTCCTTGCCTTATTTCGTAGTCATCCTCTAATAACTTTTTTAAAGCCCACCCAATATTTCCACTTCCAACAATTGCTATTTTAGCTTTCATCAAATTCAACTCCCTGAGCAAGCGGTAACTCATCACCATAATTTATAGTTACAGTCATTCTTCTCATATAATTTTTCCAAGCATCAGAGCCAGATTCTCTCCCACCCCCTGTATCTTTCTCTCCTCCAAAAGCACCTCCAATTTCAGCTCCGCTTGTACCAATATTTACATTAGCAATTCCACAATCACTTCCAGAATTACTCAAAAATAATTCTGATTCTCTCATGTCATTTGTAAAAATAGAGCTGCTTAATCCTTGAGATACATTATTTTGCATAAATATTGCATCTTTAAGATCTTTATATTTCTTTACATACAAAATAGGCGCAAAAGTTTCTGAGAGCATTTCATCTTCGATATCTTTAACAAGTACTATGGCAGGCTTCACATAATATTCTTTAGGATCTTCTATTTTTAGTCTCTCTCCGCCTTTAACCTCAATTCCTCTACTTCTCAGTGAGTTTAAAGTTTCTTGCATTGAGTTATAACTTATTTCAGAAATCAGTGGTCCAATTTGTGAACTTTCTTTTGTTGGACATCCAATAGTTAGATCATCAAAGCATTTTTTAAGTCTTTCAACGCAATCATCATAAATATCTTCATGAACAAAAAGCCTTCTAAGAGACGTGCATCTTTGCCCAGTAGTTCCACACGCAGAAAATGCTATTCCTTTTATACTTAAATTTAAGTCGGCTGAGGGGCAAACAATTGCTGCGTTATTACCACCAAGTTCTAATAAAAGCTTTCCAAGCCTTGCAGAAACAATTGGTGCAAGCTCTTTACCCATTTGAGTGCTACCAGTAGCAGATACGAGTGCAATTCTATTGTCTTTGCATATAGAAACTGCCTCCTCATTGCCGCCTTCTATAATAAGAATTAAATCAGAAAAGTCTCCGCTGACTTTATCCCAAGCTTTCTTAATTCCTCTAGCACATTCATTTGAATGAGGGCTGGGTTTCCAAATAATACTATTACCGCAAACAGCTGCTAGACAAAAGTTCCATGCAAAAACTGCCATAGGAAAATTAAAAGCAGTTATGCAACCAACTATACCCAAAGGGTGCCATAGTTCTTGGAGTCTATGATTAGGTCTTTCGCTAGGCATAGTTAACCCATATAACTGCCTGCTCAAGCCAGTGGCAAAGTCACACATATCTATAGCTTCTTGAACCTCACCCAATGATTCAGTGCCTATTTTTCTTGCTTCTTTTGTAATGGTTTGTGCAAGCGATTCTTTTTGTAGCCTAAGCTCTTCACCAAATTGTCTTATTAACTCTCCTCTCTGTGGAGCCGGAACAGCTCTCCATCTTAAAGAAATTTCTTCAGATTTTTTAACAATAATTTCAAACTCATTACTCATGACTAAACGCTCCTCCTTTAATAAAAGAGATTTGGTAAATAGCAAAAATCGCAAATATTACAGCATAAGATAAATAAAATTTCATAATTAAAGGGTCATAGATTGAATCCACAACAGGATCATTAGGAGGTAGTCTTTGAAGAATCTCAGCTGTAGTAGGAAGCATGCTAAAAAGAACTGTTACAGACATAGCCAATTCTTTTAAATATTTTGTTAAAAAACTAAAAAGATTAAATCTGTCTAAGATAAATGCAGCAATAATTGCAAGAATTGTTAATAGTGAAAATAAATGGGCATCGTTAAAGCTCCCGGTTGCACTGAATATAAAAAATGATGAGCCTGAGGCTAAGAGAGTGCAAATAATATAAAACTTTCCTAAATTAGACCAAATATTAATAAACCTATATCTAACTAATAAATAAATGCCAGACAAAATTCCAGCAGTTCCAACTATTGTGTGGAACCAACCAATTAATGAAATTCCTCCATACATCTGAGCCCCCTAAGAATGTAATTAATATTTTACTACAATTGGCCCAAAAGATATTTCAATATGGTTTTAATCTTATCGCTTCCCCCAAAATAATCTGCTTCATCTTTATCTAAACTTTCAAGACTGCGAATAAGATTCTGTTTTTGTTTAGGATAACTAAAAATAATTTTAAGAGGTTGGAATAAAACATTAATAGTAAATAAGGAATAATCTTCATGAAATCTACATAGAGTTTCTTTTTCTGACCTTACATACCATTCTGAGGGATGGCTCTCTAAAGACTTTTCTTCTTTTAAATGAAATCTTTTGGTATCTCCATGTATCAACCAATTTTGTCTAGCAAAGGGCTGCATCACTGGGGCTTGTCTAATAAATGTTGAAATCCTATCCCCTATTTTCTCATCTAAAGAAACAACTGGATCATGAATCTCTTTAAGCGGTTTTCCAATTTTTGTCTTTACATCCCAATAGCTTGGAGAGCATATGCTTGCTGCAATAAGCCTCTGTTCATTCTTTGACTCCATAAGACATAAATCATCCTGAATATTTAAGCTAAGTTCTGCTATTAAGTCAGGATATTTTGATTTAGTGATCTTAAAGATCTCTCCCAAATATTTTTGAGCATCTATAGAGTCATTGGTTGATGCGATTACATTTTTATAATTAGATCTTAGTAGGTCTTTTTTATGTTTAAGCAGAATTTTGTTTGGCTTTCTATCAAGCCATTTTTTTTGATCAATTGGTCTTAAGCCCAGCCTATATTTTTTTTCTCCATTTCCCCAAGGTGGATTATCCCAAAAATCTATATCTATTGAGCTCATTTTAAAAATTTAAAAAGCTTCATATGAAAGCGTTATTTAAAAAATTTTATGTTTGCCCTGTAAAATTTCAAAATACATCTTGTGATCTCCTATAAAGCTATAGAAAGGATATTTAAATGTAGCTGGTTTATTCTTTTCAATAAAAAAATGGCCTACCCATGCAAAGGCATAGCCAGATAAAAGAGCAAATAAAAGAAAAGCAAAATTAAAAGATAAAAAAAACTGAATCAAAAAGACAATACCAATGCTTGTCCCAATAAAATGCATTAATTTTGTGTACTTATTATTGTGTTCTGATAAATAATATGGATAAAATTCTTTAAAGGTTTTATATCTTTCCATAACTTTAATTCCTTGGGGGCATGCCGCTTACTCTTGTTAAAGTTGTGGTAACGCTAGCCCTTCTGTGTTCACTTAGTGTTTGATAATCCTCGCTTGAGTACCAAACTTCAGCATGTTTTGCAGAAGGAAAGCTTAGGAGTATTACTCTCCCTTCCATTGGTTTATTGCCTTCCATATGAACTATATTATCATCGAATGTAATAAAATCTCCTTCATACTTCTTTAATATTGGAAAAAATCCTTTTTCATATTCTCGATATCTATCAGCATCATGAATTTGTAAATTTGCAATGATATAAACTCTTACTTCTTTCACAATTTAGAACTTATTTAGGTGCTGCTTCAGGTTGATAATCATAATAACCTTCAAGCGGAATCATTAAATGAACAAACTTTGTTCCCTGGAACATAACGTATGGAGCACCTGAAGTATAGTCTGTTGTTTGTCCATCAAGTGATGATGGGTCTTTTGGCATTAGCATCATATGAGCCCCAGATTCTATATAGTGCTTATGTCCAGCATCCTTTTGACCGTCTGTATAAGGTTTAAAGTTATCCACTCCTAAATCTCCATGCTTCATCCAAATCCAGCCATCACTTTCTAATTTTGGAGTTGTGTCTGCAATGTATGCTTCTACCCATGCTACAGCATTTGGGTCAGAACAAGCAGCAGCAGTTGCATGAGCATCAGCAAATCCGCCATCAGGCATTGGAACAAGATTTCGACAGGTCCATCCGTTGGTACCTTCTCGTAAAACTTTACCAGCAGCACTAATAACAGTTGCGTGATCTCCAATAAATGCAGGAGCAGCAGAAGTATAAGCTTTTATCTGCCATTCATCAGAATTCCCATGTGAATGATTATCGTGAGCAGAAACAGTGGTTGAAATAATAAAAATTAAAGCGAATAGGCTATTTATTTTGACATTCATTTTTTCTCCATTAATAAAATATAATGAGTCTCAATTTTATGAAAGAATTAAATTTAATACAAATGTATTAATTGGCTTGTTTTGAGATATGTTTAGCAATTGACCTAAACATTGCTATATGAACTGCTTTAGAATAATCTTTTTCAGATCTAAATCTGTGGTTAGAAGATGTCTTAGCAATCACAACTCCTGATACTGGATCTACATATATAAATTGATTATAAACTCCGTGTGCAGTGAAATCTGTCATTGGATTTCCTGGAATCCACCATTGGTAGCCATAACCCCATTCGCTAGATGAAAGTTCATCTCCAGCGTTGGGCATTAAGTGAGGAGCGTCTGGTGTACGCGAGTCTATAACCCATTGTTCAGGAACGATTTGCTCGCCAAACCAATCGCCATTATTAAGATACAAGTAACCAAATTTTGCATAATCTCTTAAGGTTGCATTTAAGCCTCCTAGTGCTAAATCCGTTCCAGTTCTATCTGTAATATAGTAAGCATCATTTTCCATGCCTATCTTGTTCCAAATCTTCTTATATAAATATTCTCTAAGGTGCATATTAGTAACTGATTCAAGTATGAAGCCAAGCACCTGGGTATCAATACTTACATAATGATTATATGTACCTTGTTCTCTTCCATTTTGTAAAGTCTTTGCGAAATCTCTCATAGGTTTGCCTCTAGCAAGAGCTCTTCCAAATTTATTTATATCAGAATTTGGGTCTGCATAATCTTCATTAAAGGTTACTCCTGAAGACATTTGAAGAATATTTTTAATAGTTATTCCTTCGTAACCTGTATCCTTAAAATCTGGCAAATATTTTGTTGCTGGATCATCAATGCTATCGATCAAACCCTCTTCCACCGCAATACCTATGAGGGCTGATAAGAGGGATTTAGCAACTGACCACGAAATATGTTTGCTATGTCTATCATTACCATTCCAATATTCCTCATATAACATTTTGTTATCATGAAGAATTATTAGTCCATCTGTTTTGAAATGAGCTAAGCCCTTTTCAAGATCTTGCTCAACACCTTCAAAGGTGAACTTTTCTGGCAATTTAAAATCAGTTTTTTCAAAAGTATATTTTTTCTCTGATGGTCCTATCGGCTCTGAGACAGTAAAAGCTTTATTCATGTTAATAAAGTTAAATGCTATCGTCTTTTCGTTGTATAGATTGGAAAGTTTATAAAGACGGATTAGATTTGGGCTGTAGATTATAAATGCTGTTACTAAAAAAAATAAAATAAAAAATAAAAATTTACTCATAGGCATAAGTTAGCATAACTTTATGGCCTATTAAAAATATTTAATTGAAATTTAAAGAGAGCTAAAATTAATCCGTAATATTTTTATTAGTGGTATAAATTTCGATATTGCCTGAAGTATTTATTTTTAAAGGAAAAACAATCAAGTCAAGGGTTGCATTGTTATCAACATCAAATAAATATCCTTGTGAATCATCTGCATAAGAATATATAGGCCAGTTTGATGTGTCTAAATTAAAATAATTTCCATTATCATTAATATAGATTTCAGGCACTCCTTTGTTATTATCTTGGTCGTTCCATTGCTCACTAAAAACTTGGGCAATAATGTCTTTTTGTTGATCATTATTTGCATCGATACAGTCAAAAAAATTGAAATTATGATTAATCTCCTCATTTATGATATTAATATCTAGCTCCCTGAGAGAATCATTGTAAATATCATAAAAAGAGAATATTACAACAGGTACTGTTTCAGATTCTGTATAAAAACCTCCTTCTAAGATATCCCCTGAGGAGAGTTTGCTAGCATTTATAGTCGCAACAATTATGTTATCTTTTCTGCACATCTCGGATATCATTCCATCAAAATAATTTTCACCACGAATATTGTATACACCTAATTCACTATAATTATTTGAGCCGGAATTATTCCAGCTTTCAAAATTAACCCTAAAGGACTCTTCGGTCATGATGGATGATATGACTTCATTGTTTTTGATTAGTTCTAGTCCTTGAGAAAATTCTTTTCTCACACTGTTAACAATAAAGTCATCGAAAATTAAGAAGCTTGCAAAGCTGAGGTTTGAATAAGAATCAGAAATATTAATCCAGAATGAATCAATAAGTTCAAACACTTGTGAAGAGTGGCCAGCAAAAAATACTTTGCTATCTTTAATTTGAACTGAGTGTCCCCAATCATTAATGCCTAATTTTACAATCTCATAACCTGACTCGTTGCTTAAAAGTATTGCCGGTTTGGCATAATTTGAAATCATAGATTCATAATCAAATGAAGCTCTTCCGTCTTCCCAGTTTATTGCAAAAGCAAAATCGTCTTTTCCATCTTCATTTATATCGCCACGAGCATATTTTCTGCTTGCTCCGCCTAGCCTTGGGTTTATTTCGCCAAAAATATTAATATTATCAATCTTATATTCCCCAAAATTATCACTTACATAAGCAACCAAGGCATCTAAAGTTGGAGCAACATCATATTCTGCCGGAGTGAGACTGTCACACCAATAATGCGCAATAAAGTCTATGTAAGCGTCTTCATTTATCTTTGTAGGTATTAAGAACTGAAAAGATGGATTATTGCATGCTTTAGAGTAATAACTTGCTGCATCAATTAGTGTAATTGGATCAGAATTAAATAAAGGTATCGATTCAAGGGTTTGGTTTGAATTATCTATCGATATTGGTGATGAAATACCGCCCCCACAACCTGATAATAATATTAAATAAAATATAAAATTATGTCTAAGGATATCTTTCATTGAGACAAATACCTAAATCCATTGATCGTTAGGCGCGGTTAATTCTCCTTCATTATCTCCAGTATTAACAACTCCCGATGGCTCAACTAACATTATCTTTGCCTCTTCCTTCGCATAAGGCTTGTGTTTTACGCCAGCCGGAACAACTATCATTTCACCCTCATTAACCTCAATTGTTTCATTTTCAAACTCAATAGAAATTTGTCCCTCTAGAACTATAAATACCTCATCTGTATCATCGTGTTTGTGCCAAGTGAAATCATCTTCAATTTTTACTAGCTTGAATTGATAGTCATTCATCTCAGCAATCACTTTTGGCGACCATTGATCATTAAATTTTGAAAATTTTGATTTGAAGTTTATTTTTTTCATCTCTTTTATATTAGTATATTCTGCCGAGTGCTAAAATAAAAACATGCAAAACTATAATATTCTATTTGCTTGTTTTATTTCTTGTTCATTGTTATCCGAACAAATTGATAAAACATACGGCAAAGGTTTGCCAAGAGATTCAGATAGTTTGGTCCCAGCTGATTCCTCGTATCCAAAATGGGAAACTGGTGAATATGAGTCTGTGAATCCAAAAAGAATGAAAGATATCGTAATAGATATTTCGAACATTGCTTTAGAAAGCAAAGAAAGAACTCCATATTGGGGTAGGCTACCTGGAACTCCAGAAGATAAAAAAACCATGAATTATATTGAAGCTAAATTATTAGGTCTTGGATTCAGTATTGAAAAAAAAGACGTCTATATAAAAAAGGAATGGCGTCCATCTGAATGGTCTTTGAGTTACGCATATAATAATGAGTTTCATCCCATTGTTTCAGCCTTTCCAACTGGTGAAAATATTAGACATCTCGATAGCAGTTTTAAAGGTGAGCTTGTTTGGGTTGGTTTAGGCTCAGAGGCTGATTTTCTTGGAAAAGATGTAAAAGGCAAAGCTGTTGTAATTTATAGTTTCTTTGTTCCGGGAGGAAGAAGTCATTCAGCAAGCAATAGGGCTGAACTGTTTTATGCAAATGAACGCGCGTCTGAAAAAGGAGCATCACTAATAATAAATATTATGGGTGTTCCGGGCGACGGCATGTTTGCTGGTGGAGCATTTCATGGAACAAGCGGAAAACCAACATCATCCTATGATGCTCCTATAATCACTATTAGCCAAGATGAGGGTTTTTTACTTAGAGATAGAATGCTTAAGGAAAAAATTCTTATAGACTTTAATTTAAAAATTGATGTCATTGAAAACCTTAAAACTACCTATATGATTGCAAGATTAAAAGGCATGTCTGAAGAAGAAATCTTTCTAGGTGCTCATACAGACGGTTATTTTGAAGGAGCGATGGATAATGCAAGCGGCATAGCAGTTGGCTTGGAAATGGCTGAATACTATTCCAAGCTTAAGAAATCAGAAAGAAAGAGATCTATAACATTTTTTCTGTATCCGGATCATCATCATGGGGAATATAGTGTTCGAGAGGTTGAGGAATACTATGATTGGGATAACGTAGCAATCGTTTTAACTTTGGAGCACCCGAGTCAATCTCAACTATATTGGTTTAATGAAGATATTATGGTTTCAAATGCAATAGGATCTTTTAGGTGGAATGTCACAGGAAGTAAAAAGCTTGAAAATATATTTAAAGAAAGACTTAAGGAAAATGGAGTTTCAATTTATAACTTTATGACAGACAAACCAAAGCTCACAGATAGAGCTCCAGGCTTTCATATCATTGATCATGTAATCTATCATACAACTTTCGATATACCAGATCTTGTTCCTGCTGAAGGAATGAAAAGAGCTACAAAGGCATTTCTTGGAATAGTTGATGATGTAAATAATCTTTCTTTAAAAGAATTGAGATAGATTAGTTTAATAATTCTGCAGATCTTGTTCCATCATTATTAATTATAACTTTTAATCGTTTCCATTCTTCATGCCCACAAATTCCCATAAAACAACCTTCAACTTTTAAATTACCATTATCAAGAACGTATAAATTTGATTTAAAAACTCTACCCCTTCCTGGATCATAAATTTTTCCATCTATTAAATTTTTTTTATTATCAGAATATTTAAAGCCTTCCAGTAAATTTATGCCTACCAATGGTCTGCTCCTAAGAGATTTTTTCTTATTGTTTGAATCAAGTATTGATTTTGGGTCTACGCCTTCCTCAACAAAAATATGAACAATGGTTGCGCAAAACTCATCTTTACATTTTTTAACTTCAACTATTGAAGCTGAAGTAAGCCAATAACCCTCAATTGAGCTTACCTTCTCTGCTTGTAATATAAATGAGCAAAAAAATGAAAAAAATAATAGTTTCTTTCTAGTTATTAAAATATTTAATAATTTCATTTTCTAAACGATTTTTTGAAAGACATTTTCTATAAGGGTTTGATTCATATACTGGGTTCCCCACTAACAGATCTTTTGGTTTATTTGTAGCAAATCTCCATCTGGTTCCTGTTTCTTTTGACGTAAATACATACTTTATATCAAAATTTTTAAACAACAGGCCTTTTTCAATTTCTTCAATATCAATTTTTATATCTGCTTTTAATTTTGATCCAAAGATACGCTCAATATAATCTACGTATATTTCATTATTCATGTAGCCACAATCTATATAATCAGATATATCAGTAATATTAAAATCAATTTGTATTGATTTATTCAAATCAATATTTTTCTTCCCTGCGAACTCTTGTAATTTTAATTTAATAATATTTATCTCTTCGGTATTAAATATCTTGGGTTCAAATTTGTTATTAAAGTGTTCGGCGGTATTGGGTGGTGTATATATATTATTTGATTCTTGAACGTCGCAACCTAGAAATAAAAATAGAGATATAGTAAAAATATAATTTCTTGGCATTAAGGCCTAGTCCTTTAGTAACAAAATCCAATCTTTTACCATCTCCACAGCTTCTTCATGAGTAAGAGCTCTTCCAGATTCAGGCATCATGACTCCAGGATCCATTGAAATCATTCTATGTAATAAAATTGATTCTTCTGGTTTACCGGGCACAATTGAGTATTTTAATCCTCCGCTTCCACGTCCTGTGGCAACAGGCTTTTTATATACTCCTAAGTGAATGTCTCTAGTCTCATTTAAGTGAAGATATAGCCCAGTTGAATTAGCGTTCCCGGTTGGTGAATGACAATGACCACAATTAATATCTAAATAAGATCTTACTCTGTCATTGATGTCTTGATTGTCATCTGTCCAATCCACAGGAGAGTTTAGTTCGATTGGATAATCATCAATCATTTGTCTATTCATCCAGTAAACCAGTTGATTGAATTGGCCATCTTTGAAAACTAGATCTTTATTAATGTTTCTTGCCTTTGGTCCTATTGGTGTAATTTTGTCATCTGCTGCATGACATTCTTTGCACTGATTAACATTTGGGACCCTATATCTAACATTTCTTTCTACGCCCATGAAATTTGTCCACTCTACATTTATAGTCTTGCCGGCAACTTTCTTAAAAGCTTCATTCTGCTCATTGTTCCAAGCATATGATACTGCTTCCCATCCTTCTGCTTTTCTTAATAAAAGCCTTGTTTCTAGAAGTTTTTTTCCTGCGTCAGGATTCCTTTCATCAACTGGATAATAAAAAGTTTTTATTAAGGCAGATCCTTCTGGAAAATCAAAAACCCAATTTTCTTCATATTTTGCTTTTGTATCCTTAGGGACATAAACCCATCTTTGCTTATAGGAATAATCTGAAAACAAGGTGGATATTAGTTCATAAGGAACCACATCATCATGAGGGATTTGAGCTGATGAATCTTTAAAAAAACTAAAGTCAGATAATTTATCTGGGAAGGCTTCTGCTGTTATCAAACTATTATTGACTGCATATATATTTGTGCACAGCAAAAACACTATTAAAAATTTTGATAATTTTTTCATAATCCTTAAATACCGTCTATGTTAATCGGTTCGAGCGGATTAATGACCCCTTTAAATTCTTCTTTATTTGTTCGTATTGGATTTGAGAAACCCATCATATACTTAACTGCGCTAATGGTAAGGAAGCTTACCTCACTGTCCTCTCTTATTATTAACTTTTCATCATCTGGTTGTCCAAATATCATTTGTGATAACGGAGCAACACCGTCCCAAAAAATATCAGGCATGTTTCCATTGCTTATCTCAAAAAGTGTTTTAGCTAAATCTCCAGTATTAATATCTGGGTCAAACCCTCCAGGACCATATGTATTGCTGTGAACCTGGATTCGTTTTGGATGAGGATAATAATTTGGGTCATCTGTTTCATCTGAGTATGAAACTATAGACAGATTAACTGTTCCGTTTCCGCTCATCAAATTATTAAAAACTTCAACATCTGAGTTGGCCATTATAATTATTCCAGTCCCTCTTGGAACTTCGCCAACTATATTACCTTCTGGCGCAAAATTATCTGTATCGTTATCTATGGATCTGTTTTCAAAGACTCTAATGTGATGTCCACCTTGTTGCGGAAGATCTGGAAGATCAAATATAAGAATTCCTCCAGTATTATGAGATGCAAGATTATTATATACGTCTGCATAATAAGAGTTTTCAATCTCTATTCCTGCTACATTGTATTGAGCAGTACTATTTCTAACAATTATATTTTTTGACTGTCCAACATATATACCAGCGTCTGATGCCCCAATTGCAACACACCCATCTATTAATACATCTTCGGATTCAACTGGATAAAAACCATATGCGCCATTAGTACTTTTTGGACCACCAGTCCATTCAGTTTTTAAATTAATCATATTGATACCTTTGGCACCAATAACTTTTAAGGCATCTCCTTTGGCATCTAAAATAGCAAAATCTTTAAGTGTTACTTTATCTGAGGTGACTAAAAGACCTTGGGCTCCAGACTGTTGGTTTTTAAAATCTAGTATAGTTTTATCCATACCTTCTCCAATTACCATTACTCCATTGACATCAAGAGAAAGTCCATCTTCAAAATTATAATATCCTGCCTTAATTAAAAGTGTGTCCCCTTCACTCATAAGGATCATGGCTTCTTGTAATCTTTCTTGGGCATCTTCTCCAGGCTCAATTACTATCTCTTTTGCAAAAAGACTTATTGAATACACAAAAAATGTAAAGATCATGAATGATCTTAAATTTGTTAATCGATGTGCGGTATTTAAAAAAATTTTGTACCCCTTCTAAAACTTACATTTATTGTAGTTGAAATAAGTTGTAAGAAAAAGAAAAGTATTTACTAGGGAAGGATTTCAATATTTATTATATCTGAAACAACTAGGCTATTGTCTTCTTGAGATTTAACTGGCTTATGCTCATAATCCCCAAGAACAAGCTGAAGAGTATATTTGCCCGGCGGAAGAGTTAAATCGGCTTGCGTTTGCCCCCCGCCAAAATGTAAGACATTTTGTGCGAAAGGGATCGGCATATCTATATTTTTTATTACATCATATGAGTTATTAATAATTAAATGATGATGACCTGTTGCAGTACAGCCTTTCTCTTGATCAACCATTACACCTGCAGGACTTATTAAGACATTCTTAGACCCAAACTCAACTCTAAATTTAGAATTTTTTGATATAAACCCGTTGCTTGGTTTAATAAAAAATAAATCAACTTTCTCACATTTCAAATTAGAGGTTAAAACTTTGTCTTCTTTTGAGCATTCAACTTCACGTTCTTGCCACCTTGAATCTTGTGCATTATTAAGAAAGAAAAAGCATTTTTTTACATCGCTTTCAGTAAAATAAATATTTTTTTGGAATGCTTGTGGAACAGTTGCACCAGAATCTAGAAGGAGGCTTTGCTCATTGAATAAAATTATATTTTCTACAAATAAAGTTTCTTTTTCTGACCATTTTCTTACTGCTGCTTCAAGAAACCTCCACGCGCCTCTATTAAGTTTTTCATGTTGAAGAGTAGAATTTAAGTAACTAAAAGTATTCTTTAGATTTTCTTTTGAATCAGAAAAATGTGCCGCTGGTGCCATGTGCCCCTTATCCCAAACATTCTTATAGTAGTCCTTATTATCTGAGGTATGTATGTTGCTATCTTTATAAAAATTCATGCCTCCCCTATCAACATTTTTTGGTCTATTTGTAACAAAATAAGAGACTTTTATTGGCTGCTCTAGTGCTGAGTCGTACCAAACCTTATATATGCCTTTATCTACCATTAGGGTATCGGCAGAAATTGAAGTAGATAATAATAATGCTAGTAGAATCGATTTATTCATAATTAATTTTTTGTCTTGGGTGGACCAAAAAAGAAATAAAGCGCCTGATTAATATTCTGAGATTTCTTTATGCTTTTATAAATATCTTGCCAGCCCATAAAAGTAATTTTACTTGGGTTGAAAGTATCAACATTTTTTACTAAACCAAATTTTACTTTCTCCACCTCGGGTTCAAAAGTTCCAAATAGCCTATCCCAAATAATTAATAAGTTTCCATAATTCTTATCTATATATTGACTATTTGATCCGTGATGAACTCTATGGTGCGAAGGAGTATTAAAAATCCATTCTAGCGGACCTAATTTACCAACGATTTGAGTATGTCCGACTATCCCCCACAAGGTGCTAATTACTCCCGCTACAGCAATTATTGTAGGATCAAAGCCAAGTAAAGGCATGACCATAAAAAAAGGAATCTTGGATATTGGACCAAACCAAGCCTGTCTAAAAGAAACAGCAAAATTCATTTCCTCGCTTGAATGATGACTCATATGAATAGCCCACAAAAAATTTACTCTATGAGAAATTCTATGATAAATATAAAAAACAAGGTCGATCATCACAAATGTAAGCACCCATATCATCCAAATGGGTAAAAATTCCTGTAAATTAAATAATTTGAACTGGTATAAATAAAAATGTAGGGCCAGAGTTATGCCCTTTAAGGCAAAAACCATAAGAATGTTTCCAGAAAGTAATCCAATTGTGCACAAAGTATCATCTTTCTTATAAAGGTTTTTATTGTTCGCGCTTGAAAACATAACTTCAAAAAGGATCATAGCTAAAACAATTGGAGCTCCAATTGCGTATACTTCATTAATAGTCAGTTCTGTCATATAAAGTTAAATTTTTTCTGATTCTATCAAGATTTCTAAAGGAAGCTCAAATGCATTTCGCTCAAGATCCCATGTTTTACATATATCTTTTATAGACAACTTACCATAAAGATGAGGAAATTTTCCACCACGATCTTCAGAATCTGATTCTTCAAAGACTATTTTATCCTTAACCGACTCTAATCTTATTTGAGCTAAAACTAGTTTGTCATATTTCTTGAAATAAGAGTAAAGGGTTAAAGCTAATTGCCTAGATGAAGATAAGTGAATAAATCCATCTATTTCATCAAGACTCGTATATACATAGCCTCCTAAAGCAGCTTTCTCCCACTCTTCTGGAGTTAAAACCTTAAATATATATTTCATAATTCTGCTAAAACTTTTTTAATACCTTCTATTGAAATTAACATGCCTTGATGGATAGCATCTGCAAATATTTCAGGATCGATTTCTGTTGTCCATATTAAATTACAATTGTCTTCATCGACTTTAAGGATATTCATGGTTGCAAGATGATGGTTAAGAGATGTCCTTGTTTTGATTGCAGAATATTTTAGAGTCATGGTTTGACTATCGTTCATAATTATTTTCTCTCTGACCTTGCCCATGCCGCTCATTTCAAAAACTCTACAGTCGTCCTCAATAGCAATTTCATTTACAGAGGGCACCCAATCACATCTTGAGATATCTGTAATGATATTCCATAAAGTTTTTGCATGACAATTAAATAAGATTTCTTCTTTTAACACTTTCATTGGCATATTATGTCTATAATTGATATTACTAAGCAAACTAGGGGTAAATGTGTTAGATATATATCAATCTTCGTTGATAGGTTTATGGTTGATTCTATCAACTATTGTAATTCAAGCCATGGTGGCTGTAAGAGTTCACCGCAGACAAGAAGGCGGCTATATGCCTGGAATAATAAAATCTAATTTGGATCATTCATCAATAGTTTTTAGAACTCATAGAACTTTTCAAAATTCTATTGAAAATATTATTCCAATGTTGGGAATTGCATGTATTGCGATGTTTGCAGGTTATAGCGCTTTTAAACTTTCAATAATTATCTGGATATATGCTATTGCAAGAATCGCGCATATGATTTTGTTCTATAAAATTGCAACAAATAAAAACCCAAGTCCAAGAAGCATCTTCTGGGCAATTGGTTTTTTAGCAACTTTATATTTATTGATTGACCTTGGTGTCTTTTTAATTAAATAGTTAATCGAACGCACCTATTTCATAACCCCCGTTATCATCTAAATTTGTATTATATGCCTGTAAAGAATTCCATATTATTTAAAAAGATTTAATTAACGTTTTTAAATTGTTGATGATTCCTGGGTTGCCTTCAAAACACTTTATTGATTCATCTGGCTTATTCCAGTCATTAGCTGATTTTGTAAAAAAATTAGAATCTATTTTTACCCAGCTTGAATCATCTAATGTTCCAGCCTTTATAAATAGTATGTGAGGCAATTCCTTTGTATAGCTCAAAATACCAGATCCACAGTTAGGGCAAAAGCCTCTTCTTACATGTGATCCAGAAGAGCCCTTGGTTTCAAAGTATTTTATCTCTCCGTTTAGCTCTACATATTTCTTTGATATGAATAAAATTGTTGCTTTGCCAGATCCTGTAGCTCTTTGGCAGTCTTTACAGTGACAATGATGGGATGAAATTAATTTTTCTTTATTAAAAGAATAAGAAACTGAGCCGCACTGGCATTTACCAGTTTGATTATTGTTCATACTTTTATTCTACAGTAAACTTTAAAAGCTAATGAATAAATCTATATTGATAATGTTTTTATCTTTTTTATTTACAAATAATCTTGACGCCGAGCTATCAACTGGAAGGCTCGATGAGTTATTAATTAAAAAAGATAAATACGATCGAAAGGTCAGAATATACTATCCTTCGAATAATGAAATAGATGAAAAAACGACTTTTATCATAATGAATGACGGGGAAGAGCTTTTCCTAGAAGGAGATTCATGGAGAGGAAGAACCTGGAGAATTGATAAAAGCTTTGATGAGCTTAATAAAGCTGGTATTAATCACAATGTTGTAATAGTTGCTATACACAGTGCAAAAAGATACAAAGGCAAGTTTTTTGATGATACAAGAAGATATATTGAATTGTTTCCTAAAGAGGTTATACCTTATTTTAAAGAAAGTAGAAAAAAGAAAATATATTCATCTTTATCTAAGAATAATTACCCAAAATTTCTAGTAGAGGTTGTTGTTCCATTTCTTGAAAAAAAGTTTCAAGTTAGCTTAAACAAAAATAACTTAGGGGTTATTGGTTCAAGCATGGGCGGCCTATCAGCACTTAATACAGTTATTGAGTATCCAGAAATTTTTGGTTTTGCTGGTTGCTTATCCACGCATTGGGTAGGTATTAAACCGAGTGAGTATTTATTGCTGCCCTTTAGAAAAAAAATTGATGGAGACAAAGACACTACTCAAGCAATTAAAAAATATGTATCTGCCAATATTTCAAAAATAAAAAATCATAAGATTTATTTTGATCACGGAACTATTGGTTTGGATTACTTATATAGAGAACCTCAAAATGATATTAATCAAATTTTCTTAGAAAATGGTATGGCATTTGAAAGCAAGGTCTTGAAAGGGCATGACCATGATCCTGTTGATTTTGGCAAGCGTTTTTCGCCTTCTCTTTCCTATCTGCTTAATTAATATAGCTCTAAGTTATTAATCCCAATCGCAAGTATACTTAATATCATTTGGATTAAATCTTTCGTTATTCCATGAATCTCCGATTGATAAGTATCCTATTATTCCAGAGTCAGCAATTATCATTGGGGGGTTAGAAGCCCTTTCATTAAAAACAGATAAATCTGAGTATGAATTGCCATAATTTGAATTTGTATTAAAAATACTATTTTGTGACCAGGTGCTAGCATAAGACGAAGAATCATTAAAAATTGAATCTGTCCTCCATCTTGGGCCAAGTTCCCCTAAAAATTCCCCATCACCACTTATTATCTTCGCACCATCAAATTTATTACAGTCCCATCGATTAACCTCACCGGAGTTAAGGCATGATGCTGTTAACGTAATAAAAACTAAAAAAATTATTTTCATAAAATTATCTTATCAAAAGTGCAGCACATAGTTTATGACCAGTCGGATCTCTTAAGTAGGCCAAATACATGCTGAACTTACCATATTCACGAATGCCTGGAGCTTCTTCAATAGAGGTTCCTCCATTTTCAATTCCAGCTTTGTGCCATGCATCTCCCTGCTCAACACTCTCTATATTAAATCCAATTGTAGCCCCATTTGCTACTGTTGCAGAATTACCATCTATTGGTTGTGTTATTGCAAAACTAGTATCTTTAAAATTATAAAAATATCTTTTTTCTCCGGTTCGGCTTGGATACATTCGTCCTGGATTGCCACCAAGAGCTTCAAATAATTTGTCATAAAATTTTCTAGATTCTTCTATGTCATTTGTTCCTACCATTACATGACTAAACATTTTTCCTCCATTTCCATTAAAGTACCTTAACTAAGAAGTATGAGGCTGCTATGGCAAATAACCAAAGCAATAAGGCAAAAAATATGGTTTTGAAATCAATATTTTTAATTGATTTTGAATTAATCTGTGTTCCGATACAAAAAAGAGCTCCAATAAGAAGCGCGCTGCTTACATCTTTTAAAAATAAGGAAGTCATGTCCGAAAGATTTAGTTGATTGCCAATAAATATCGCTAAAATAAATATAAATATAAATATAAATAAAGGAAATGAGTTTCTAGTATTTTTTTCATCTTTATAAAAGACTCCTAAAACTATTATTAGGGGTATTAGCCAAAGTGTTCTTACTAATTTAAGTGGTGCAGCAATTTCTACAGCCCCGCCTCCAAAAGAAACCGCAGCACCAATTACAGAGCTCGTATCATGAACCGCCATTGCCATCCAAGACCCAAATTGTTCATCAGACATCCCAATGCTATTTCCAATAATAGGGAATATGGCGATTGCTATTGTATTAAATACAAAAATAACTCCTAAGGACGTTAGCAGTTGGTTTGGTTTTGCTTTAATTAATGGCGAAATTGCTGCTATTGCAGTCGCTCCGCATATTGCTGTACCTGATGTAATAAGTATTGATAATTTTGGATCTATTCTTAAAATCTTTGAAATTAAAATGCCTAAGCTAAAAACAATAACAACAAAAATAGAAATGTATGGAAAATATGTGCTTGTTAAGCTTAGAGCGCTTGATGCAGAAATTGTTAGCCCTAGAATAATTATCCCAGCTTGAAGTAGTCTTATTCCAACTGATTTATCAATAAATTCATTTGGTGACTCTAAAAATAAAGCAAAAGTAATGCCTAATAATAATGCCGCCAAGGGGGATCCTGACAAAATTGCCGTGAAAGCTAAGATAATTCCTATCAATAGCTTCATTTATTTAAATGTTCTATAAGCAATGTAGGCACATTGTTTGTATGTGATTTAATGGTTGCAACCAAGGTGTTTTCCTTTATTCCTTGTTTAATATCGGTTATTTCTACGCCTTCATTTGTTAGTCTTTCATGAGCACTCTTAATAGAGTCCACGCACCAAGCAAGCCCCCAGAGCTTGTCTGGATCTTCATCATTATGGTCCTGCTCTACTACTTCTATGGTTGTTTTATTTAATCTAAAAAATAGCATTCTAGTTTTCCAATGCTCAATGACTTTGTCTAGAGCAAGCCTTATGTTAAAAACTTTTTCATAAATATTTATAAAGCCATCGGGATCGTTTGTATTTATTACAACATGATCTAGCTTATTTATTGATGACTCCTCATAGTTATTTATTTTGGGTAGACTCCCATGCGTATGTTGAATAATAAAAGAAAAAATCCCTCTACTAAGTTCTAAAGGTAAAAAAATGTTTTTCCATTTTCTTATTTCATTGTTCTGAGAATTTTTTCCTACGCCTTCAGCTGATTCTGTAACTGCATGGCCTTTGTTCTTTAAAATACTTTCTGCAGAAGTTATGTCTTCAGTTCCAAAAACTAATCCGATAAAGCAATCTCCATTCTTTTTAATATTACTGTCCACTAATTCTGCTCCCAGTCCCTCCCCTTTAGCTGATAAAAGTTCAAAGTATGTATTTTTAAAATTAAAGATTACGTTAGCAGTCCCAAGCTCTTTATGCTCACCTTTCCATACAGGCTCGATACCAAATATTTTTTTATAATTTTTTTCTGCTGCATCTAGGTCTTTTACAGCAACAATTAAATGATCTATTGAATTAATCACTAAAGCTTATTTAGTTATAGATGGTTTGTATTTTCTTGAGCCAAGCCTTTTCTTGATGAAAAGACCCAATCCAATTATTGAGGCAGGTAATAAAAAGCGTAATGGATTTATAACTGCACTATAGTAGTCAGGGTAAAACTCTACAAATACAATCGATATCAATGAAATGCCTGCCATTATATAGAAAAAAGCAAATATAACATCTATTGTAGTCATTTTTAAAGGTTGAGGTCTTTCGGTTGAAAAATACAAAGCAATGCTAGACAAGAATGCAAGATTAATATTATTAAAAGCAGTCTCGATATTCTCTAATGGTACAAAAAGAGTGTAATAAAGGAGTATATATAAGAAAAATAATGGGATGCCTATTTTTAATAAAGTCATCGAATTTTTTCTCTTAAGCTCCCATCCAAGTCTAATTTCTTCTCCAATTTTTGGAATTTTTTCTAAATTGTTATTAAGCGCTACCCAATTCTTTTTTCTATTTATTCCACATTTTGCATACACCATAGACCATCCATCTATCTTAAATTCATCATCAAGGTACTCTTTAGGAACCGGCTGAATTTGAGAATCTTTTTCTGTACCCGAAATCCCAATATAAATAAATTGTTCATCAAACGGATAATTATCAGCAATCGGATTAAAATCAAAATTAGAAGTTACTACATATCTAGCTGAATATAAATTATCAATCTGTATATGGTCCAATCTTCGAACCTCATGTTTTGGATTTAAAGAACTAAGATTATTAAATTTAATTGAATTTATGGGATTTTCGTTTTCTGATGTAATGTCTAAATAAAATTCTGCTCCAAAAATTCCTTCCTCAATCGAAACATTGGTAATTCTTTCAACATCAATATTAAATGCTATAACTGAGTTAATCTTTTCTTGCTCATCAACGATACAAAGCTGATTTTTATATAAAGTTTTAACCACATCTGATTTATCTCTTGAAGGAAGCGCTAGCTCTACTAATGCTGCGGTCTTTTTATTATTTCTATTGTCTTTAAATGATAGGTCTTTTGACACTCCCATATAGATATCTTTACTTCCATCAGTCTTATTGATAGACATTAAGACTTTTTTAACTAGTTCTTCTTGGGAGGAAAATGTAATTTTATCTCTATCGCATATTTTCTTAATTAATAATGGAATTTCAAATTGTGTAAAGCGCTGGTTGCATATTTGTTTTTCTTTTAAGGAAAGATCTTCTCCAATTTTTTCAATGAAATCCTCCATTGAAAGATACACATCAAAATTTGCATCTTCTCTAAATAAAATTGGGTAATTAATTTCCTGATAGTCTAAGTATGCTGAGCCTGCTGATCCAGTCATTATTGTTATATCTTTATTAAAATTTTGAATACAATTAATAATACTTTGCTTGATAGTGTTGGGGACGAGACCCATGTTTATTAAATCGTTTTTATCAGCATTATGAGATTCAAAAAATTTATTTAAATCTTTTTGAAGTTTTTGACTATCTTCATGAAGTTTTGGGGATATATCAAATATAAATATTTCATCTTTTTCTAAATCTTCTTTTTGTGCCAGAACAGAACTTGATGCACCAAAGTTAGCTATATAAAAAGTTCTATTTTTTTTTAATAATTCAAGATTGATTTTTGATCTTTCTGCTAGTGATTTTTCTGCATCTGTAAATGCATTAGATCGCATGTCAATAATATTTGATTTTAATACATCTATACTTTTAGGAATTGTAAGATCGCTAAATATAATTGTCTTGTCAGATGCTATAGACTCTAGATAACCAAGTTTATATTTACTTAGTCCGGCAAAGGCTCCTGGGCTTCTTGCAAAAGTATAGTTACTCGAATTAAATATATTTTTATAATAAAGCCATGCATCCTTGTCATGTCCTGCCCTATTATGTGGTATATCATAAAAGTCTATCTCTACTGGGATTCCACCAATACCCCCATTAAGATTGATTTGTTTTTGTATACATGAAACCGCTTTCTTTTCAAAATTAATAATTGTTGAAGCAGCTTCTCCGAGCTTAGTTGACGAATACCACAATAAAATCTTAATTTTGTTCAAAACGTATATATAAATCTTCTAGGCAATTACCTTATAAAACTTTGTAGGAATTAACAAGCGTGCTTTTAAAATCTATTTTGATCTAAGGAGGCTCCTGAGAAATGGAAGAATCCATATTATCTTCACAAAGCTTTTAGGAAAAAGTCTGCTCATTAAATCGTAAAAGCGGGCATCGAAACCAATTAATATTCTTTTATTTTTCTTTTTAATATTTTTTAAGATAGTTTTTGCTGCGTATTGAGGGCTAGATGGTGCATTTTGCTTAAATTGAACGCCGGCCTCTTCAACGGTTGAAGCGTTTGCACCAAACATTGCAGCGCCAGCCTCATCTTGCTGAAAACTTTTAAATCTTGATGAGCTGTAAATGTTTGTTCCTATATGCCCTGGAAAAACACAATATGCTTCAACAGATGACCCTGATGCTTCTAACTCTAATGACAAGGATTCTGTAAATGCCTTCACTCCGAATTTACCAACGTTGTAAATAGATTGTTTAGGTACGCTAAATAATCCAAAAATTGATGATGTGTTAACAATTACAGCCTCAGAACGCTTCTCTAGATGAGGAAGAAAAACTGTTGTCATTTGAATGACAGATTTTAATAAAATATCCAATCCCCAATCCCAATCATCTTGGCTTACCTCATCAACAGACCCTATAACCGAAACCCCAGCATTATTTATTACAAGATCTATTTGATTATGAAAATTTAAAACTTTTTCTGGAAGCTCATTTATTTTTTCTCTATCACTAATGTCAAAATGATAGGTCGAAACAGAAACATTCTTTTTTCTAACTATTTCTTTAGTTTCTTCAAGCGATTCATTATTCCAATCTACTAAGGCCAGACTGCAGCCTTGATCAGCCAGCTCTTCTGCAAGTGCTCTGCCTATTCCTGAGCCAGCTCCAGTAATTAAAGCAACTTTGTTAGCAAAGCTTTTCACTTACTTGGGTGATGGCTCATGTTTACGTCTCTCTAATTCCTCATTTACCATCTTTGCACAATCACTAGCAGCCGTTTCAAAAAGAAAAGGAAAAATTGAATGGACAATTGCAGCTAAGCCTGACATAACCATTCTAAAACCATAATAAGAAGCACAGCGCATATGTTCAAAGTAAGTCTCACCATTTGACTTTGGATGATGGGTAAATAATTTAGATATCTTCAACAAAATTAGATCCAAGATTCTTTTTAAAAAATTCA
>MDTB01065975.1_pt1 | contig 29057 bp, 33 predicted proteins | sample 811161 | NCBI WGS metagenome assembly MDTB01 (sample SAMN05326650, study PRJNA326480) | marine metagenome | isolation source: seawater | place: Mediterranean Sea | collected 2009
AACAACATACCATAGGAGGTAATATAAAATGGCACTTAATTTAGACGCAATGAAAGCGAAGTTAGATAAACTTAATGGAAAAGGCGACGGAAAGAAGAATTTCTGGCGGCCTGAAGACGGAGAAAGTAATATTAGAATTGTCTCGACGCCAGACGGCGATCCCTTTAAGGAGAGATTTTTTCATTACGGAATAGGCGGCCAGTCCTTCTTGTGTCCGAAGAGAAATTTCGGAGATGACTGCCCCGCATGTAACTTTGCAAACAAGTTATGGAATGAGGGTACAGATGAAAGCAAGAAGCAGGCAAAAGAAATGTTTGCAAAGCAGAGGTTTTTCTCACCAGTCTTAGTAAGAGGTGAAGAAGATCAGGGAATTAGAGTTTGGGGGTACGGTAAGATGGCCTATGAAAAACTACTCACAATCGTACTAGACCCAGATTACGGAGATGTGACTGATCCAGAAACAGGAAATGATCTTAAATTGATGTATGGTAAACTTCCGGGTGCAAGCTTCCCTCGCACTGATATTCGACCACGCCCTCGAAAGACTGTACTTTGCGATGACGCAGTAGGCGGTGATGAACGTTGCGCCGAACTGCTAGAGACTATTCCAAATTTCGATGAAATTTTTGAAAGAAAGTCTACAGAAGAGGTGCAGTCGATTTTAGACCAGTTCATGGCCCAGAGCGCCGGTAACCCTGATGTAGAAAAGTTCGGGAGTTCAACAGAAGCACCCACTGACACGGTCGAGGCTGCTTTTAGCGACCTTTTGAACCAGTAGGAGTATAGATTGTGCCTAAGGCTAAAGTAACTAAACTCAAAAAAGGTGCTCTTGATATTGCTTCCATTAGAGGGATTATCAACAAAAAAGCTGGAAGAGAAGTGGCTCATTCGCTCCAAGACAATAACCCCACTGAAGTGAATGAGTGGATACCCACTGGATCCAAATGGCTTGATGCGATTATTTGCAAGGGCCGCCACGCAGGTATCCCTGTGGGTAAGATCTCAGAAATCGCTGGCCTACCTGGAACTGGCAAGTCATTCTTGGCAGCGCAGATAGCCGGAAACGCCCAAAAAATGGGTATTGATGTGGTTTATTTCGACTCTGAGTCAGCTATCGACCCTTCTTTTATGGAACGCGCAGGATGCGACTTAGATAGGTTAATGTATGTTCAAGCAGCATCTGTTGAATTTGTTTTGGAGACCATCGAAGAATTGCTAGCTACTGGTAACAAATGGCTTTTCATTTGGGATTCTCTGGCCCTTACCCCATCGATTTCTGATGTTGAGGGTGATTTCAACCCTCAGTCATCTATGGCGGTAAAACCTAGAATCCTGGCTAAGGGAATGTCTAAATTAACTATTCCTATCGCTGATGCAAACGCCACTTTCTTAGTCCTCAACCAACTAAAGACTAATTTAGGAGCAAGAACACCAGCCCAGGCTATGACAGAACCATACACAACTCCAGGTGGAAAGGCTATGATCTATGCTTATTCACTACGTGTTTGGCTCACTGCAAGAAAGGCTAAAGCTAGTTTTATTGTCGATGACAACGGTTTCCGTATTGGATCTGAAGTGAAGGTAAAGTTAGAAAAGTCTCGTTTCGGGACCCACGGCCGAACCTGCAACTTCAAGATCCTGTGGGGCGACGATGCCGTCGGCGTCCAAGATGAAGAAAGCTGGTTCGATGCAATTCAAATCTCTGAAAGACTTGAACAGTCTGGTGCATGGTTTACGCTAATCCACAATGATGGGTCTAAGGAAAAGTTCCAGCGCAAGCAATGGGTAACTAAGCTTGAAAGTGAAAAATTCAGAGAAAGTGTCTTGACTATTATTGAAGAAGATGTTATTATGAAATTCAAGAATAGAGAAGGAAAAGCAGATGACTTTTACGATGCTGAAGAGCCTCTATCCTCAGAATAGAATTGAAAGGCTCGGCAATTTGCCGAGCCTTTTCAGAACAAGGCAACAATGATAACACCAAACGATATCTTACATCATGAAGACGGCACAACAGAAATATTTGTAGAATCTAAGGTACATGGTGCCACTTCTTCATTTGTCGACACAGAAGATTATATTAAATATGACCTTCAAAACTATAGGTGGATCCTTTTTGCGCCAAGCAAGGCTCGTACGAAATATATTCACACAAAAGCTCTCCATCCTTCTGGTGGCCTCACAAAAAACGGCTACAAAAGGTCTCGTTCCATATTTTTACATGCACTAATTATGGAAACCCCAAAGGGTATGCATACCGACCATATTAATGGCGACAGTTTAGATAATCGTCGACACAATTTGAGAGTTTGCACTCCATCACAAAATGCCACCAATAGACGTTTAAGAAAAGATAGCCAATCTGGCTATAAAGGGGTTTATGAAATTAAGAAGCCAATAAAAACAAAATATATTAGTAAAAAAACCGGAGAAGTAAAATACTACTTTTCTATGCCGAAAAAAAAGTTTCAAGCCTATATAGCAAACCCAGATACGCCTGCAAAAAGAAAGCGCCATATTAAATTGGGCTGGCATGCAAGCGCAGAAGAAGCTGCCGCGGCATATGATAAAAAGGCCATCGAAATTCACGGTGACTTCGCAAATATTAATTTTCCAGATAAGCTGGAACAATACAAAAAGGAATTAGAACATGAAAAGAATGATGATAGTAGACGCGTATAACCAGTTTATCCGTGGCTATATAGTAGACCCTAGTAAGAACCCAAACGGATCCCCTATAGGTGGTATTCGCACGTTTATTAACATACTTAACAAACTTACAAGGGAAATAAAACCAGACTTGCTTGTTTTGGTCTGGGATGGTAAAGGTGGAAGCAAAAAGCGTCGAGAAATGAATAAGGCCTACAAGGGAGGTCGAAAGCCTCCAAGGACTAACTGGACTCAGGTCGGAATGGATGAGGAGGATATTATTGATAACAAAGTCTGGCAACAGATGAGAGTGATTGAGTATTTCAATCAGACTCCTGTTATTCAGTTTATGGAACCATTAGTAGAAGCGGATGATGTTATTTCTTACGTGAAAAACAATTCTATGTTTAATAACTGGCAAAAAGTCATTGTCTCTGCAGATAAAGATTTTATTCAGTTATTAGATGACAAGACGATTCTCCACCGGCCAATACAAAAAGAATACTTAAATAAAAACAATATTGTTGAAAAGTTTGGAATCCACCCAACTAACTTTGCCCTTGCCCGCGCAATCGTTGGAGATTCGTCCGATAATCTTCCTGGTGTGCCTAGAGTTGGCCTGGAAACAGTCGCAAAACGATTTTCTTTCTTAAAAGAAGAAAAAACATACTATTTATCTGATGTCATCACAGAATGCGAAAAACCGGAGAATAAACAAAAGGTTTTTTCAAATATTAAAGAAAATAAGGAGTTAATAGAAAATAACTATGATATTATGCAATTATCCTCGCCAATGTTATCTATACAAGCCAAACAAGGGGTTGACGATACGTTTGAGCAGTATAAGCCACACTATAATCAAACGGAGATCAGAAAGCTGATGCTCCAAGACGGAGTATTAACAGTAACTACAACAGATTTAGAGCAGAGATTTAATAATATTATTACTTCCTTTTCTTGATAGAACGTGGTACTATATTTTAAAGAAAAGGAAGTTTTATGGAGCAAGAAAAAAGTTTTTCCAAATTTGGAAAAACATTTCAGGAAGACTTGTGTCATCTTGTATTGAACGATAGAAGCTTTGCAGATCAAATTTTTGAAGTCCTTGATCTGAGTTTTTTAGAGCTTAAACATTTGCGAGTTTTTGTAGGAAAAATAAAAGAATATAGGAAAAAATATGGAGTCCACCCAACATCTAATATTATGCATTCGATCATACGAACAGGTCTGGATGCAGAACCAGAATCAGTCAAGCTCAGAATACGAGAATATTATGCGCGCGTCCTTGCAAACGGACAAATACCGGATAGTGCTGATTTTATCAAAGATACAGCACTGGATTTTTGTAAAAAGCAAAAACTTAAAGAAGCTCTTATCAAATCAGTTGACCTAATTAAGTCTTCTTCTTTTGATGAGGTTTCTAAAGTTATTGATAATGCTCTAAAACTTGGGTCTGATAATACCTTGGGGTACGATTATTTGGTTGACTTTGAAGCTCGTTTCGTAAAGAAAGCGAGAGATCCTGTAACCACAGGTTGGAAAGATATTGATGATATTGCAAAGGGAGGCTTAGGGAAAGGTGAACTGGGTGTCGTGGTTGCTCCTACTGGTGCAGGTAAGTCTATGGTGTTGGTCCACCTTGGTGCTCAAGCGCTTAAAAACGGCAAAAATGTACTCCATTATACTTTGGAGCTTGCTGACACTGTTGTCGCAGGTCGCTATGACTCTGCTATTACTGGCGTGGAGCTTAAGAACCTAACTGTCTTCAAAGAAAAGATATATGACGAAATCAGGGAAATAAATGGGAAGTTAATTATTAAAGAATACCCTACCAGAAGCGCCAGTATTCAAACAATAAAAAATCATGTAGAGAAGCTAAAAAGGCGAAATTTCGTTCCAGATGTGATCATCGTAGATTACGGAGATCTGATCAGGCCAGAAAATAGTAGAAAAGATGAGAAAAGACACCAATTGGAAACTATTTACGAAGAGCTAAGAGGAATAGCTCAAATCTGTGAATGTCCGCTCTGGACTGCGTCGCAAACTAACAGATCTGGATTAAATGCTGAAGTGATAACCATGGAATCAATTTCAGAAGCATTTAACAAGTGCTTTGTAGCAGATTTCATTTTTACAGTGTCTAGAACTGTAGAAGATAAAAACACAAATCAGGGACGTATTTTTGTTGCAAAAAATCGTAATGGGCCCGATGGACTGGTGTATCCACTTTTTATGGACACCAGCAATGTAAAGATTAAGGTTTTACCCAAAACAGGTGAAACCGCAAATGATATAATCCAAAAATCTTCTGCAGAAAGGTTAGCAAACCTAAAGGAGAAGTATGCAGTTTTTAGAAAAGAAGGAGGAAAAAAATAAAATGGAATTATCGAATCAAATTTTATCAGAGATTACGGTGCATATGAAGTATGCACGATATTTACCCGAGAAAAAAAGAAGGGAAACGTGGGATGAGCTTGTGACCCGCAACATGAATATGCACCTTAAAAAGTTTCCAGAGTTAGAGCTACAAATTAGGAAAGCTTATAAGAAGGTCTATGATAAAAAAGTTTTGCCCTCTATGAGGTCGATGCAGTTCGGAGGTAAGCCAATAGAGGTAGCTCCAAACAGAATTTTTAATTGTGCTTTCATGCCAGCCGATGATTGGAGGTGTTTTGGCGAAGCGATGTTCTTGTTGCTTGGCGGCACTGGGGTTGGCTATTCTGTACAAAAGCACCATGTTGAAAAGCTTCCAGAAATTACTAGACCAAATATGAATAGGACTAGGAGGTTTCTTGTCAATGATTCAATAGAGGGGTGGGCAGACGCAATTAAAGCGCTGACTCGCTCTTATTTTAACGGAGGCTCACGCCTCAGATTTGATTATACAGATATACGCCCGAAAGGTGCTGCTCTCATTACTTCTGGCGGTAAGGCCCCAGGACCACAACCTCTTCGCGAATGTTTGGTCAAACTAGAGGGAATGCTCTCTCAGAAGGAAAATGGAGATAAATTAACGCCGATTGAAGTACACGATATGATCTGTCATATAGCTGACGCTGTGCTGGCAGGCGGTATCCGTAGGGCTGCCCTTATTTCTCTTTTTTCCGCAGACGATGAAGATATGATCGCTGCAAAAACTGGTAACTGGTGGGAGACCAATCCACAACGAGGAAGGGCTAACAATTCTGTCGTTCTTTTACGCCATAAGATTGATAAAGAATATTTTATGAATCTTTGGGACAGAGTTAAAGCATCTGGCGCCGGGGAGCCAGGTTTTTATTTTTCAAATGATAAAGATTGGGGGACCAATCCTTGTTGTGAGATTGGTCTACGGCCATACCAGTTTTGCAACCTTACTGAGGTGAATGTTTCGAATGTTAAAACACAAACTGATCTAAATGAACGCGTCCGAGCAGCGTCTTTTATTGGGACATTACAAGCTAGTTATACAGATTTTCATTACCTTCGTGATATATGGCGCAGAACTACCGAAAAAGATGCTCTTATTGGTGTATCAATGACTGGTATCGCCTCAGGTGCCGTATTAGCCCTAGATATGAAGGAGGCAGCAGAATGTGTTAAGGAAGAAAACCTCCGCATTGCTAACTTATTGGGAATTAAGCCTGCAGCCCGGACAACTTGTGTTAAACCTGCAGGCACGACATCTCTAACTCTAGGGACAAGTTCAGGAATTCATGCATGGCACAATGATTATTATATCCGCAGGTTAAGGGTGGGCAAAAATGAACCCATATATTCATACCTTTCGGAAAACCACAGAGAATTAGTAGAAGATGAGTATTTTAGTCCTCACACAACTGCCGTGATTTCGATACCTCAAAAATCTCCCGAAGGCTCTATCATGCGAACAGAATCAGCACTACAATTATTAAAAAGAGTTAAATTCGTAACGGACAGTTGGATCAAGCCAGGATTCCGTAAAGGGCAGAATACGCATAACATTTCTGCAACGATTTCAATAAAAGACGCCGAATGGGTTGATGTTGGAGAATGGATGTGGGATAATAGAAATAGTTATAATGGCTTATCTGTTTTGCCGTATGATGGAGGCTCCTATACCCAAGCTCCTTTTGAGGATTGTTCAAAGGAGACTTATGAGGCTATGATGAACTCTTTGACACACATTGACTTAACAAAGGTAGCGGAACAAGAAGATAATACAGATCTCAAATCTGAGGCTGCTTGTGCCGGCGGTGCCTGCGAAATTAAATTTGTATAAAAGCACTTGACACACTGAAATAGATATAGTAATATAAATTATGGATAAAAAAGAAAGGAAAAACCATGAATATTAATAATAACAATGAAACCCTTCTGACCAAGGAAGAACACTTGGCAAATTACATTAAAACTTTTGTAGCCATTGAAGATGCAATGGAGCCATTTAAAGAGCAGAGAAAAGATTTGAGAGAGTCGTACGATGAAAATGGTTGGCTTTCAAAACAAGAAATGAGGCTGGCAGTCAAAGCTTACCGTCTCTACAAGTCAGAAACAGATATGGAACTTTTAACGGATTATGTGAACAAATGTCAAAGATCAGTTGGGAGGCTAACAGGTGTCTGAATTAACAAGGTTGCGCCCATCAAACCGCCATCTCTTAATTTTGCCACACTTTAAACAAAACAAGACAAAATCAGGAGTAGTCTTACCTGACGACTACCAGCCCGAAGAGAACGTGTATATTGAAGCAACAGTCTTAGATATTGCTGAAGATTGTAGTGAACAATTTAGTTTTTTGAAGTTTGGAAGAATCGAGCTTGAGAAGAAAATTGTACTTGATAAGAGAATGATGCAAGAAGTAAAGCTGCAAGATAAAACTCATTACTTAATCTTAGAAAATTATGTTGTGGGAGTGTATCGGGGGTTTGATGAGAATTGATCTATTTCAAGATTCAATCGGAGCTGTAGAATATGTTTCTCACATGGGTACTGACTTATCAGTTGTAAATGCTGCAAGAGTCTCATTCGGCGCAGAGAAGAATAGTGTTGATGAGAAAGACATTAAGCTTATAAAATATCTAATGAACCATAATCACAGCTCTCCTTTCGAGCACTGCGCGATTACATTCAAATTCACAGTGCCCCTTTTTATAAGGAGCCAGCACCACCGGCACCGAACATGGGCCTATAACGAAATAAGCAGAAGATACACAGACGTTGATATAAAATTTTATGAACCAAAACGTTTTAGGACACAGCATGAAACAAACAGGCAAGCTAGCAAGGATCAATTAATTGATCCAGATCTGAACAATACCCCAAATCGTATTGTTCCTGTCCCTGCATATAGAGCTAGCGAGGCGGTGAGAGTCCATAATACGCGAAGCCTCGGGTTATATAATGATCTAATCTCCAGAGGGGTCTGTAGGGAACAGGCCAGAGGAGTTTTGCCTCAGAATTTATATACAGAATATTTTGGAACAGTTAATTTGCACAATCTTTTAAAGTTTGTATCTTTAAGGACACACAATGGCGCCCAATGGGAAATTCAAAAAGTAGCACAAGCGTGCTTAAAAATCGCAAAAGATTTTTTTCCTTATTCAATAGATGCTTACATCGGCAAAAGTAAAATGGAGACTCCGCAATGAATCCGCTCCTATTAACATTGTGCACTATTATGCCCTCTGCGCTTCCAATGAGCAAACAACAGACAAAAAATGTCTGTAAATATGAAAAATTAATCACCATCGAGTCCAAAAAGAACGGTTTAGAACCAGCGTTGTTGGCATCTTTAATCTATATTGAAAGTGCCTTTAAACCTAGAGTTGTCAGCAAATCAAATGCTTGTGGGCTAACACAGGTTATACCTAAATATACAGGAGGCCCAGAAACTGGATACAAAAAATATACCTGTGAGCAATTGAAAAATCCAAGGACTTCTATAATTGTTGGCGCTAAAATTTTAGGGTACTTAAAGCGCGTTTATGCAAAAGGAAACGAAGATAATGCTTTGTGTATGTACGCCGCGGGAACAATTTGCTTGAAAAACAAGACTTTACATGAAACTTTATTTTATGTAAGGAAAGTGAGAACAGTTTATGATACGATTACTAACGATTGCTAGCTTATTATTTGTTGGATGCTCAGATTCTTCAATGAGTGAAGAAGTTCCTGCAGATGTAATTGGCCAAATTCTGGCCACCGATGCATCTGCTCATGCGCAAGGAGACATTTTTTACATTGACTTTACATTTCCGGACGCATATGTGGATCCTTGCTTAAACATTACCAGCTCAGACGAAGAATTTTGTGTTTGTGAGCCGCAGTGTTGTCAGGTTCAGCAATGGTATTGTCCCCCATCTGGATTAGGGGTTAACGCGTTAGATGTTATCATGAATATTTGCGACGATAATCTTGAACCATGCGACCGCGCCACGAATCTAAGCTGTCCGCCCAATGAGATCTTATCACAAGGGTCTTGTAGGTCTATTTTGGAGTGTCCTCCCAATCTAAACAACGACATAACTATTACTGTCCGCTGCGAAATAGAGGGAGTAGAAGGGACACAAAGAATTTTATGTTCTAAAGGTAACATTGAGTACGGAGAGTGTATTACTTGTGTACCATCAGAGGAACGATGTAATTATGAAGATGATGATTGCGATGGGATCATTGACGAAAGTCAGAGAAATGTCTGTGATGCCTGCGGAGTTGTACCTACTGATACCTGCGATGGAGAAGACAACGACTGTGATGGTCAAACCGATGAAAGTCTAGTAAGGGGTTGCGAAACCGCCTGTGGCCGAGGAACTGAAATTTGCAGTGACGGTAATTGGATATCCTGCTCTGCTTTGCAACCTGTGGATGAAGAATGTGACGGTGAAGATAATGACTGTGATGGTCAAGTTGATGAAGAATTAAACTGTTTATGTACCATCAACGACGTAGGAAATTTAATTCCATGTTCTGAGCCACCGCTGCTTTGCGGTCAAGGCTTTAAGACTTGCGAATGTGTGGATCCTGAGTGCACAGAAATGAGAATGACAGACTGCGCTGCTCTTTGCAGTTATGTCCCCTTACCAGAACCTCCAGCTTGTGACGCCAGCCGCGGCCTGATTCTTCAGGAAGAGTGTAATTCTTTCGATGATGATTGCGACCAGCTGTTAGACGAAAATATTTTTCAACCCTGTTACACTGGCGCGCCTGAAACTCTTTTCGTCGGCGTTTGTTCCCCAGGAGAGGTATATTGTAATAGCGGAGTGTGGGGTAATGATAAAAACAATCAATTTACACCTGGGCTGTGTCTAGGTGAAATAACACCTCAGGAAGAAATTTGCGACGGAGCTGACAACGACTGTGATGGAGTGGTTGATTACGGAGAAGAAATAAGAGAAACAGATGTCCTTTTTATAGTTGACTGGTCTGGGTCCATGGATGATCAAATCGAGGCTGTTAAAATCGCCTTAAATCGTTTCGCCACACATTTTGCAGCAGAAGAGCCACTGCAGTGGGGTCTTGTGGTTGGCCCAAAAGAGTTTGAAGAAGATGGTGATGAATTCTTGGTAAAAGTATCTGATATATCACCATTTGATCAATTTCTAGCCGAATTTGCAGCCCTTGGTAATAGGGGTATGGACACGGGTAACGAGATGTTACTAGACGCTGTTTATTTGGCAGTTAGAAACATATCGGCTGCAGCAAACATAGATATTGCAGATACAGTTTGGTGGAGAAACACAGGCTCTATCCCAGAAAAAGAGAATTTTTTCATCAACTGGAGACCCACATCAGAAAGGATTGTAATAATATTTAGCGATGAAGTGGAGCAATCATACCTACGAGACCCGATGACTCCTGATGGCCCCCAACGTCCAATAACGGAAGAGGTAGTACAGGACGCGGTCAGGGCTGGCATAAGCTTAAAGGTGTACACTTTTTCTACGGGGGGTTTCGGTCATCGCGCGGATTTCTGGACTGACATCTCTCTTGCCGGGAACGGTTCAAGTTTTGAGCTTACCTCTGATGCCCTGAGTATGTATAATGACTTGATGTCTATTATTGATGAAGCATGCCTGCCGCGCGAAGCGCAAGCAAATAATTCTATGATGAGCGAATATCAGTACGTTTCTTATCTCATGCCTCGATACGACTTTAAACTTAGAATATGTTACTAGATAAGATTGTTATAGGGTCGAATATAGAATCCATGGCGTATGCTCTTATGCACGACGCATATTTCGTGCCAAATTTAAACTTTGGCCCAATGTTTTATAAAAAAATGTCCTTAAGAATCTTAGGCAGCTATAGAAGTGATTATACTTGGTCCAGGATTCAGATGATTATGGGACTAACAGGGAAGCTGCTAAATTATGAAAATTTAAATAATATAAAGATTCATGAAGATGCAATTAAATTTTCTTTTGACAATTCACAAGTATTCAAATACAAGTTTGGATCTTGTGAAATATTTGACACAACTGGAGTAGATATGGATAATTTAATAATAAGGCATATTCCTTCTAAATATAAAGTGTATGATGATTATGAAATTTCCATACTTGGTGGTAAACATACTTATTTAGAGCCAAAAATATCAGATGATGAACTAGCAAGAGAAATACATTACTATAATTCTGGCCGAGTCGACGGCGCCAATTATGTAACAGATTGTGTTACAGAATCAATTTTGACAAAGGATCAATTAAATAATTCAGAATATTCTGATTCCATCGGCCGATTTTGTGTTCTTCGTCATCTTGAATCAATCGGGGTACGAGGATCCTTCATGAAGATGTATAAAAATGGAACTCCTAAGTATAGAAAACCAAAAGTTGCTCATAAGAGAAGGACAGTATTAGAAAAAGAGCAAAACATTTACGAAGATACGCAAAACGTTAAAGTAGTAGATTATTCAATGAAAGAAATTTTCAGTGCAACAAGCACCTAAAGGTAGAAATGTCGCAGGAATTATCCCGCTTTCTGGCTGGAAGGACTCTTTTGATTTCCCGTGGCCAGACTATCTTCATCCTCTCAGGGAGGGGTTCTTGGCAGTCGAGAGGTCAGTGTATGAGTGTGCACTCGCCGGCTGTGATTCTATCTGGATTGTGTGTAATGACAATCTCGCACCTTTGGTGAAAACTCGACTTGGTGATTATGTTGTATCTCCTAGATATTTCGAAGAAAAGAATTTTGTAAAAAGAAAAGATTACCATGAAAAGTGGATACCAATATATTATACACCGATTCTTCAAAAAGATAGAAATAGAAGAGATTCTATTGGGTGGTCTGTTTTGCATGGGGCTTTAACCTCTTTTTTGATATCAGATAAATTGAGCAGATGGGTCCTGCCTACTAAATATTTTGTTTCTTTCCCTTATGGAATTTATGATCCTCAAATCGCTAGAAAACATCGCGATGCGATTCGTGGTCCCAACTCATTTTTCTTTTCTCACGAGGGAAAGACGGCGAGAGACAACAAGTATCTTGCATTTACATTTTTTCCTTCTGATTGGCCCAAGTTTAAGTGGAATATAAAAAATCAGTGTACAGGAGGTGACAGTAATTTGCCTCCAGAAGATCGATGGTCTGGAAAAAATTTTGCACTTGACAAAATTTTTAATATTGATATAATAACTGTAGATAAAAAAATTGAAATTAAAGAATATTATAGTCTTGAGACCTGGCAGTCTCTTGTAGAGTACTATAAATCAGATTTAAAAATTTATAGACCTGGGAAACAGTTTATGAAACCATACATTTTTAATAAGGAAGGAAAATTTTGAACACAAAATATCTTGAATCAATATACAACGAAATACCCTATCAAGTGAAAGATACAGTCGGGTTTCCCGATGCATATATTTTCTTGACAAATGAACAGGAACAGTTTATAATTGAAATGTTCGAAAATGAAAGACAAGCAGTAAAACAAGCGCTGCAAGAAACTATAGATGAAATGAAAGGCTTAGTTGATGAACTCTAGAACTGAAAGTTCAATTCCATTTGTTGGGCTCCATGCCCACTCTGTTGCTGGATCTCCGTTTGATGCCCTTGGGTATCCGCCTGACCATATGGAGTTTGCATACCAGAATGGCATGGACGCACTTGCACTAACTGACCATGGCAACATGAACGGTTTAGCTTGGCAAGTCCTTCACGCCAAAAAGATGAAGAAAGCCGGAAAGGAGTTTAAGCCTATCTTTGGGTGCGAGGCTTACTTTATCCCTTCTGTTAAGAAGTGGAAGAAGGAGTATGAAGACGTTAAAGCAGCTTCCAAAAAGAAGTCAGACTATGAGGCTGATAATTCGGGTACAACAGTAGAGGATGAGGGAGCTTCTAAGAAGAAGATTAAGTCAATACTCAACCGCCGGCGACACCTTATTCTTTTGGCAATGAACCAGACTGGCCTCCAGAATATCTTTAAAATGATTTCACAATCTTATTCTGGTGACAACTTCTACCGCTACCCTAGAGTTGATTATGACATGTTACAAAAGCACAACGAAGGTGTTATCGCCGCATCAGCTTGTTTGGGCGGTGTTTATGCTGGCAACTACTGGGAGAACCGCGACACTGGCCCTGATGCCATTTTGCACGCAATGAGAGACACAACCCAAAACATGCAAGCAATCTTCGGAGACCGCTGGTATGGTGAGCTTCAATGGAACAATGTGCCAGAACAGCATGAGTTGAATAGATACATTATCCAAATGCATCAAGAGTTTGGCATAGATCTTATTTCGACTGCTGATTCTCACTATTATAACCGAGATGTTTGGAAAGACAGGGAGTTGTACAAGAGGCTCGGTTGGCTCGGCAGAGGAAGACCGGATTATTTATCCGAGGAATTGCCAACTTCTGTTGAAGAGGTTGGGTACGAGTTGTATCCTAAAAATGGCGACCAGATGTGGGAAAGTTACAAGAAGTATTCTGCAGAATGTAGAGTTGAATATGATGATAAAATTGTTAAAAATTCAATTACAAGAACCCACCAGATTGCACATGAGAGAATCGAAACATTCTTGCCTGATAACACGGTACGTCTTCCTGATTTCGTTGTGCCTGAAGGCTCTACGGCAGGCCAAACTCTGGCAGCGCTGTGTGTCGAAGGTCTCCGCAAACTTGGATTAGAAAATAATCAAGAATATGTGGATAGGCTACACCACGAAGTCGCCGTTATCGAGAACAGAGGTTTCTCAAAATACTTCTTAACAATGAAAGCTATTGCAGATGTTGCAGTTACTAGACAACTTGTTGGCGCTGGCCGCGGCTCTGCTGCTGGTTCACTTGTTGCGTATGTTTTAAATATTACTCAGGTCGATCCAATCAAGTATGGACTTCAGTTTGAGAGATTCCTGACAAAGGGTGGGTCGGGATATCCAGATATTGACTATGACGTGTCTGACCCAATGGTCCTCAAGGAAGAACTTATTGATGAGTGGGGCGATAGCTCCGTGGTACCAATTACAAACTGGAACACTTTGCAGTTAAGATCCCTGATTAAGGACATTTCAAAGTTCTATGGCATCGAGTTTACAGAAGTGAACAATGTAACAAGTAAGATGGTATACGAAGCCACGCCTCTTGCAAAGAAGAAACACGGCATCACTGCAGGTATATATGCTCCGACGTTTGAAGAGTTAATGGAGTTTTCAGAATCACTGCAGAAATTTCTACAAAAGTACCCGCATATCAAGACACATATTGAGAAACTATATGGTCAGACCCGCTCAGCCTCTCGCCACGCCGGAGGCGTTGTTGTAGGTGAAAACCTAGACCAGTGGATGCCACTTATTAACTCCGGAGGGGTTCGACAAACACCTTGGTCCGAGGGTATGAACGTAAGGCATCTTGAGCCAATGGGTTTCATCAAGTTTGATATCCTAGGTCTTGCTTCTCTTCGCATGTTAGAGGGTGCCATCGAGCGTATCCTTAAGCGTCATCATGGAATGGAGAGCCCTTCATTTGCGGACATCAAAGAGTTTTACGATAAGAACCTACACCCAGAGGTTATCGATCTGGAGGATAAAGATGTTTGGCAAAACATATTCCACAAAGGAAAGTGGGCTGGTATCTTTCAATTCACAGAGACCGGCGCGCAAACCTTTTGCAAAAATGCAAAGCCAGACAACATTATTGATTTGTCAGCAATTACTTCTATTTATCGCCCGGGCCCACTAGGTGCAGGAGTAGATAGAAAGTATATCGGAGCAAAGTCAAGACCAGAAGATGTTGAATATATAAACAAGTATGTGCGTGAAGTAACAGAAGAGACATATGGATTCCTTATTTTCCAAGAGCAGATTGCTATGCTGGCTCACAAGCTGGGCAAAGACCTGACCTTGGATGAAGGTAACAAGCTTAGAAAACTACTTACTAAAAAGGGTACTGGAGAAGTTCAGACCCAGAAAGATAAAATCTTTGACAAGTTCAAGCGCGGATGCTTGGAGAAAGGAATGAAAGATTATGAGGCAAGAGAACTTTGGGAAACTTTTGAATACTTTTCAGGCTATGGCTTCAACAAGTCACATGCTGTATCCTACTGTGTATTATCCTATCAGTGTGCTTATCTACTTAACTATTATCCATCGGAATGGCTAGCTGCCTTTTTGGATAAAGAGCCGGAGACAAGAAAAGAGAGAGCAATCGCAACAGCGAAGTCACTTGGCTATAATGTAGAGCAACTTAACGTGAACACATCAGGTGTTGGCTGGGAGATTAGCGAAGATGGCAAAACCCTGATTCAACCCTTGTCATCTATCAAAGGTCTAGGCATCAAGGCCATCGAGCAAATCATTGAGAACAGGCCATTTAACACCATTGAAGAATTTTTGTTCCATGAGAAGATCACTTACTCAAAACTAAACAAGAAATCGATTCACGCCCTGACACTTTCTCAGGCTATGACAGAGTTGATTGATGATCGCTTTACTGGATTGAAGCATTTTTATGCGGCTGTGGCGGAAGATAGGCCTAGAAAAGAGAAAAATTTAATTGACAACATTGAAAAATATGCCCCTGAGGGAGATTTCTCAGAAGAGGAGAAGCTGGAGCATCTGGTTAATCTGACTGGGGTGTTCCCGATTAACGCTGTGGTGACACCAAGAGTGAGGCAAAAGTTAGAACAGTTATACGTTCCACCAATTTCAGAATTTGATCCTTCTCTCGGTGTAACTTGGTTTATCCCACGCGAATGTAAGCTCAAAAAGTCTAAAAATGGCAAGAATTTTTATGTTGTAAAGGTTATTGATGATAATAATGAGATGACTGTCATTCGGTGTTGGGGCGTTGATCCTGAAAAAGATATCGTACAAATCAATAGGCCGTATATGGCCAGACTCAACTATAATCAACAGTGGGGTTTCTCCACTTTTAGTATGAGAAAAATGTTTAAGCTATTAGCGTAAAAAAAAGGAGTAAATTATGGCTAAATTAAAAGGTTTATGTGCCAAAATTATGGCTGAAAAGTATCAAAAAATCTTTGAAAACAAGGGATATGCTTTCTTTGAAAAAGGAGACTATAATCTAAATATTATAGGTGTTAGAAATGAATCAGGAGATGCTAGTAAATTTGATGATTTTATTGTGGTTCTTTATAAAGTTTTGTCAGAGTGGGTTTGTGATATTTATCCCGTCACAACAGAACCTGGAACTTCAATTTTGAAGAGGCCGATCAAAGAGGTCAGACACAAAGGCACCGCTATCTTGGTGCCAGATCAGTACAGGGGTACTTACAAGATAGACTGGCATGGTAATAAACAAAGAGGCCACATGGCCCTCTGCCAAAGGGGTGGCAAAGTTAGGGTTTGGAGAGACAACAATAGAGACACAAAGCCTGACTATCATGGGGCAGAAGAAAAAGGCTGGTTTGGGATAAATATCCACAAACACCGCGGCACAAGCGCACGCGTAAATACCGGCGGAGTTTCTGCAGGTTGTCAAGTCTTTCAAAGTAGCAAAGATTTTTATAAATTTATGGATATTTGCGAAACTTCATCATCCAAATGGGGGAATAGCTTCACCTATACATTATTAGAAGAGCAGGACCTTAAAAAGATGGGAGAAGACAATGTCATCGTATAATAATTTAATCAAAGTGTTTCGAACTCGACCAAATGCAAAGTTACCTGACCGAGCTCACTCCACTGACGCTGGCATGGACTTTTTTTATAGTCCGAGCGAGGCAGAGTCAATTACTATATCTCCCGGTCAAAGCGTACTTCTTGAGACAGGCATTAAAATGCAGGTGCCAACAAACTGCATGTTGCAGATTATGAATAAATCTGGCATTGCTAGTAAAAAACATTTAATTACAGGAGCATGTGTTGTGGATGAGGGCTATACTGGAGAAATATTTGTAAATTTACATAATATTGGAAAACATCCTGAAGCTATAGCTACCGGACAAAAAATCGCACAAGGAGTTTTTGTCAGAATTGAAAAGCCGTTTTTGATGGAAGTTGAAGACAGTGATAATATATATGACACCTCGACTGAAAGAGGCTCCGGAGCGCTGGGCTCTACGGGTGATCGATAATGACTAGCTTTGTGAGAAAGATAAAAAGAAAACAGTTGGCCGTAGCAAAGAAAAAGTTCATGAAAGATTTTAAAAATGCTATGAAAGATTTTAAAAAACAAGTAAAGTGTTCTGTTTGTGACCGAACGCCTAGGCCAGGAGAAAACATAGATAACTGGCATATTGATCAGGAATCAAACAACATAGATCTAGTTTGTACTGAGTGTCATTTGCATGCACAGGAGGTAAAAGATGATTAAGAATACAGTTTGTTTTGATGATGTTTTGCTACTACCTCAGAGAAGTAACATTAACAGTAGAGAAGAAATAAACCTATCAACAAGCATAGGGTCAAAAAAATTTAGATTTCCAGTTATCTCTAGTCCAATGGACACTGTTACTGAAGAAGACATGTCTCTCGCCATGTTCAAGCATGGGGGATTAGGAATTGTGCATAGATATAATACACCAGTAGAACAATGCAATATGATAAGAAATATAGCCTCGCTCTTTGAAGAGACAGAGAATTTTAATATCGCAAACATCGCAGCAGCGATCGGTATATCTAGCGACTTTCACTCTCGCGCCAAGGCACTTTATGATTGCGGCGCAAGAATTCTGTGCATTGATGTCGCTCATGGCCATCACACATTGGTAGAAAAATCAATAAAGAAATTAAAAGATTCTTTTGGAGAGCAAGTGGTTATCATTGCGGGAAACGTAGCTACATCTGAAGGTTTTAAGGACTTGTCTAATTGGGGAGCAGATGCGATCCGCATTGGAATTGGGGGTGGCTCCATTTGCTCAACTCGGATCCAAACTGGCCACGGTGTTCCGACTCTTCAATCTGTGCTGGACTGCCGGGACGCCTCAGATGCAGCAATAATTGCAGATGGTGGAATTAAAACATGCGGTGATATTTTAAAAGCTCTGGCCGCAGGCGCAGACATGGTAATGCTTGGTTCTATGCTAGCGGGAACGAAAGAAACTCCAGGACAAATATTTGAATCAAACGATGGAAAGAGATATAAAGTTTACAGAGGGATGGCTTCCCCAGAAGCACAAATTGCCTGGAGAGGTCAGGCAAGATCTTTAGAAGGGATCTCTACTACCATACCATATAAGGGCGAAGTTGGAGATATCTTGCAGAAGCTTAACAAGAATATTAAATCAGGATTATCATATTCCGGCGCTCGTAATTTATCAGAATTTAGGAGCAGGGCCAAGTTTATCCGGCAGTCACCTTCTGGTCTTGTGGAGAGTCGAACCCACATTTTAAGCTTATGACTTCATTGGAGAAAAAAACGACCTTTGTCTTTAAATGCTTTGAAAAAGAATCAGCAGATCTGAAAATAAGACTCAGATATGATGGCCTGACTCAGACAGGTTTTTTCAGTTCCTTAATGAAGATGTATATTTGCCAAGACCCACTAATGACATCTCTAGTAAGTAAAATAAAAGAAAACCAAAAATCCATGGGTAAAACTAAAATTTATAAATCTGCAAAAGATATTGTGGATGGCCAAAGAGTCCTAATTGAATTAGGGATAACAGAATCAGATAAAAATAATATTTTTGATATTATTGAATCGGGAACGGAGGAATATGAGTGAGTAAAGAAGAAGACAGAGGGTGGATAGATTACCCAGAAGATGATAATTCTATTTATATAGCAATAAAGAAACATGGACCTATGACTCTTGATCAGGTTGCTAAAAGACTGGGAATATCTCTAGTAAGAGTGTCTCAGATTGAAAAACAGGCAATAAAGAAACTATCTAAAAGAATAAAAATATGACTTTAATTATCTTAAAAACTATTTAAGAATGTATTTCAACATGCTCAAATTTTGAACAAAAGGAGATTTAATAATGAGTAATAACAAGCTATTGACAGAGACCACTATCCGCCGATTTATGAAATTGGCAAACGTTGAGTCTCTTACAAACAACTTCCTTAACGAGGAAGAGCACATGGACGAAGAAGAAAAAGACGATCCCGTTACCGAACAGGACGAGCCTGAAATGGGCGACGAGCCTGAAATGGACGACGAGCCTGAAATGGACGACGAGCCTGAAATGGACGACGAGTTAGATATAGACGACGAGTTAGGTATGGGAGCAGAGCCAGGCGCTGCAGATATTAGCCTAACTGAAGAAGAGGCAAATCTGCTCATAGATCTCGGTGAAAGATTGTCTGCTGCCATGGGAGCCGAAGATTCTGACGACGATCCAATGGACATGGATGACGAGCCTGAAATGGATGACGAGCCACTGGATATGGATGATGAATTGGACATGGGCTCTGATGAAGACGAAGAAGAACCGGGAATGAGAGACTATGCAATGCAGGAAAACAGGAATGCAATAGTCAAAGAAGTGCTCAAAAGAGTCACAAAGAGAATTGTCTCTGAAAGATTAAAGAGATAATAGATGACACAAATAGCTTGTTAATCTAAAAGCCTCGGTAGACCCGAGGCTTTTTTGTTTGACTTTGAAAGCAAAGTTTGATATTATTATAGAAATGTTTTTACCTAAAATAAAAAGGAATAAAATGACTAAAAGAGTAACATCTCAGCCAAAGAAAAAAAAGAAAGAGAAAACAAAATCGAAAATTGATGAGAATCAAATCGTAATTATAAATAACATCCAGCCATCGACAGCTCATGATAATGAACTTAGAACGATAAACCTTTATGGTGATATCACAGAGCAGAAAGCGGCAGATGTAGTCGCAGCTCTTTTATATCTTGAAAATAGTTCCCACTCTATAATTCCTGAAGACCCCCTAAACCCAGAATCAAAAGAGATTATTGTTGCTAAATCTATCTCGATGATGGTCTCAACCCACGGTGGAACCGCTTCTGATATGTTTTCTATTCTTGACGTTATGGACATGGTCAAGGAGAGGACTTGTGATGTGGAAACCTTTGGCATAGGAAAGGTTATGTCTGCAGGGGTTCCCATTCTTGCCGCAGGCACAAAGGGAAAACGCAAGGTAGGCCGGAATTGTCGAATCATGTTACACAATGTTATGGCAGGGACTGGGGGTACAATATTTTCCATGGAAAATGAACTCGAAGAAATAAAATGGGTACAAGAAAGGTATATTGAAACATTATCTTCTTACACCAAATTAACTCCGAGTAGAATAAAGAAGCTACTTAAAGCTCAGAGAGATGTGTATATCTCTTCTGAAGAGGCAATTAAAATGGGAATTGCAGACGAAATTATCTAATTATTAGAGGGGTTTTACAATGTCTTGGCACGAAGAATTTTTATCAACAAATCAAAAAAAGAAATCAATTTCAACGATGGGCGATCTCTTTGGTCTCATCGAAGAGGTTTTTGAACTAGAAAAGGGAAAAATCTTTAAGACTGGCAAATCAGCTAATCAGTTGTTGAGAGAGCAGTTTCTCAATGAAGAGAAAGAGATGACTCTAACTCTTCAAGCAATCCCTGAAATTGCGGTATCAGAACTTGGTTGGACAGACGTCTCAGGCGCGGCCGGCTCAGAAGTGGAGGGTCCTGAGAGAAAGCGTCTTAGTCAATTCCTTGCAAATATTGAGGGTTCTGATTTCGTTGAAAAGGTCGCGTCGTTGGAGAGATTCTATCAGGATCCTGATGGCGCCATGTCAATGATGTTCCCGGAGGGCGAGGCCACTAGCGCTGCAGAACAAATTAAGGTTGCATTATCTTACATGGTCTTTTTCAAAACTCTAACAAAAGTTATTTCTAACTTCAATGCTGCTTCAGCCGGATTCAACTTTGAGGCTTTCCTGGCTGTTCTTGCAGGGGGCTTTCAGGTCCCGGCAAATAAAGGTACCATTGCAGACTTTGTAAGTAGATCAGAGGGGAAAGATGTACCAATAAGCCTCAAGCTATACGGGGAGGGCTCTCTTCACGTCGGCGGCAGCTTTACAGACCTTGTAAACGACCTTGTTTCGCCACAGTACGATGTACCAATGATGAGATATATTGCGTGCACTAAGAAATTCGAAGATGATAAAAAAGCCGGCCTTGATATAAACGGCAAAATTAAATTCATGAGATTTGACTTTACGTTGCAGAATGTAATGAATTGCATGGCCATCTCCTCAAAGAAATCAAAAAACAACGCTCTCCTTGCAGCAGAATTTATTCGAAGAGTAGAGGCAGGAGAGGAAGACATTGATTATCGCTCTGGCCTCCCAGGCATAAACCTACCGTCAACTCAGGAACTTGAGGATGAATTCATTGAAGAAATGAAGGACATTCTAGGGGAAAGATTCACAGACGAGCAAATAGACTACTTTATAGAACTCATCGGCTGGTCTAAAAACGATGCGCCTTTTATTCCTATAGATGTGGTTGACTATGACGAAACAGGAACAAAGTTTGTGACCCCAACAGTCATTCGAGGGCAATCTCCCATACCATCTAGCAATAGAGGAAAGACTGAAAACGTTGAAAAATATCAATCTTTATTGAAAATGGTGGCAGCAAATATGCCCGAAGACTTAAGGCCAGCAGAAGGAGCCTCTCAAAAGGCATTCAACGCAGATGTGACCTTGGTTGCCAAATCTTACGGTACTGCTAACAACCGGATCCTTGCACGCTATAACATATCAGAGTTGAACAAGGAGCGCGACGCGATTCTTGCAAACGCCTATGACGGCGTGACTCTTGAAAGGTCATTAGAAGTTTACAATAAGTTGGCTAACGACCCAGAAAAACAAAAGATTGCCTTGCAGAATTCTTTCGGCTATCTCAATAGAAAGCAGTTCAACCTAGTTCAAAACGCTGTGGAGAGTTTGGATAGGCTTGTGGATCGAAACACCCCAGTCTTGCCAGAGGGACAATCTAGTGTCGTCTTTGGTGTTATCGAAGTCGGCGCAAGAAACACCCAAAACATGTTAAATAGGATGACCTCTGTATTAAACAACGCAATATTCGATATTTTCCTTAGTGTCAAGTCAATACAGGATAATACCTACGGGTACGTAGCCGGCGGAATGCAAGAAGATGAAAAAGCCAACGAAGCAATCACTGCTTCTTCTAATGTGATATCAAAGACAATGGAACTTAAATCAACAAAGGGAATTGACAAGTGAAAGATATGAAATTAATAATGGAAAGTTGGAGAAAATTTAAGGAAGCAAAAAACGACTTTCCCGCTGACGGCCTCAGTCCTGTAGATCCTTCAGTTTATGGTACTCACTCCGGCGGCGCCGAGCCTGCCCTACGCGGTGCTCCTCTGAAAAACAGGAGACAGATAAGCATCTACCCCAAGCCTGGAACAATTTTCGATCCAAGTACTGGAGAGATTGATGTTGGGGCGATTGATGATTTGTTGGCTATCCTTGACTCCGATAAAGATTTAATGATGTCAGAAGATGACCCTTATGTGGACGATTGGTTGGAGAAAACTCATGAAGCTTTTATGGCAGCGATCGAGGCTTTTAGACAGAAAGGGAGAGCAGAACAAGAGGCTTTAGATGACACTCTTGACGCAAAGTTTTCTAGCGCAATATCAGATATCCGAGCAATCATAAAAGCTAGAGATGGTAGTGATACCCTAGATGTGACAGACACCCGAGTAAAGACCATTGTAGACATCGACCCATATTCAAAATAATACTTGACTTTTCTAAAAAAATCATTATAATATAAGTAACAATTGAAAGTGAGATATAATGACAACACAACTTAGCCATGGACCTGGCCTCCGCAACAAGGTTCTAGAAGGCGTAAACACTCTTGCGGATTACGTAGCAGCTACACTTGGACCTAAAGGTCAAAATGTCTTGATTCACCAAAAGGACAAGCGCCCATTCGTCACTAAAGACGGCGTCACGGTAGCTCAAAATATAAATTTTGAGGACCCTCATATCAATGCCGGCGCTGAGGTTGTAAAACAGGTATCAGCAATGACAAATACCGAGGCGGGCGATGGAACTACAACTTCCACAGTCTTAGCAAGAGAAATTTTAAGACAAGCAAATAAGTTTATTTCATCTGGTACATCTCCTATAGAGATTAAGAGAGGGTTAGACCTTTGTCTTGAAAAATGTTTTGATTTTATATCGCAGTGTTCTCAGCCTATCTCTTCCGCAGACGACGTAAAGCATATTGCCAGAATCTCGGCAAACAATGATCAAGTAATTGGAGATTTAGTTGCCACTGCGGTAGACAAGGTTGGCAAGAACGGTACGGTTACCATCCAAGAAGCAAGATCACTTGAAACTAGTTTAGACCTCGTCGAGGGTTTCAGGTTCGACAGTGGGTATGCCGCCACAGCATTCGTAAACGACGATCGGCGCGCCATTTGTAAATTCGAGAACCCGATGTTTTTGGTTACAGACTTCAAGATTGATCAAGTTAATCAAATTCTACCTGCCCTTGAAATTGCTGCTCGTGAGGGCCGGCCCTTTGTGATAGTTGCTGAAGAAGTGGAAGGTCAAGCATTAGCCGCACTAATTATGAATACTGTACGAGGATCAATGAAGGTCGCAGCTATCAAAGCCCCCAGGTACGGAGAGGAGAGAAGGGCAATTATGAATGACCTCGCACTTTCAACGGGCGCTAAATTTTTTCAAAAATCATTAGGCCACAATTTAACTGAGACTACTTTAAATGATTTTGGGAAAGCTGCAACCATAGAAATCACCAAGAACACTACCACTGTTGTCGATGGTGAAGGTCCTTGTGAAAAAATCGATGAAACAATTGAGAAACTCAAAGAAGAAATTAGGGAAACGGAAGACCTTCATGTGGCCGGACGACTCCAAGATCGTGTTACTCGTCTCTCTTCTGGCGTTGCTATCATCCGTGTTGGCGCTTCTTCTGAAGTAGAATTGATTGAGAAGAAGCACAGGATTGAAGATGCTTTAGAGGCAGTCCGCTCAGCTCAACAAGAAGGGGTTATCCCCGGTGGTGGAATGACACTCTTGAAGGCTGCAAATTTTATTGCTCCAAATTTTCCAACAGAAGCTCAATCTTCCGCGTTACCAATCTTCCGCGCTGCTCTTGAGTCCCCCTTTAGGATTATGGCAAAAAACTCTGGGATCAACCCAGATGTAGCAATTTTAACGGCAGAATCAGCATCCGAGTGGGAGGGTATCAACTTCCTTACAGGGAAAAAGGTCAACTTTAAGGAGACTGGAATTCTAGACCCAGCGAAGGTAACTCGTTGTGCAATTAAAAACGCCGTGTCAGTATCTGGAACACTTTTGTTGACAAACCACAGCATCGTTCACAACTAGAAACTATTTAAGTTGTGGAGGTGCTAGATATGGTAAATCAACAAGACTTAAATGTAGAAATACAATCAAAATTAGATAGAATATGCAACGGCATGGATGTGATGAGTGGGAAACAAGAGGAAATGTCAGAAGATGTAGCAAAAATAAAAGAAGCAGTTTATAACCCAGACCAAGGACTCTATGCGCGCCTAAGAGAGTTAGAATCCTGGAAGCAAACTTCATCAAGAATGATATGGACACTCTTCACTACAGTTGTCGGTCTCGTTGGCGCATTTATCTTGAAATCAGTAGGAAGCTAATGTTAGTAGAAATTAAAAAATTAAATATATCAAATGATGGGTACACTAGAAAAGTGTCCATTGATAAGATGTATGTGAATGTCAATCATATTGTCAGTATTTCTGACTATAACCAAGTCAAAGACTTTTTATTAGCAGAACAAGCTCACATGGGAACAGGAGAGAACTTCTCCCTATTAAAAGTTTTAACTGCTGGAAAAGTAGATGAGATTATTGCCATCGGCACTTCAGAAGAACTTTTTTCCAGCTTCAATGAAACTTCAAAGAGAGTTCTCCTAAATGGTTGATGAAAGATATATAATTATAGGACGATCTAGTTGTCCTTTTTGTACCATGGCAATAGATTTCTTAAAATGTAAGGGAATCGAGAGTGTATTTTTAGATTATGAATCCCAGCGGCCGATATTAGAGGAATATAAAAATTTTTACAATCAAAAAACTGTCCCAATCATAATTTCTAATAACAATGAGACTGGCTTAATAAAAAAAATTGGGGGATATAGTAATTTGTTGGATCATTTCAAATGAACGAAGATCCTGTAAAAATTAAGATAGAAGTCTTAAAAATAATATATCACTCTATGATGCCAATATATTACAAACTCAACTCTTGCCTAGAAGATATTTTTCAAAACAAAATTTCAATAAGCGATCCCGAAAGGGCGTTGCTGTTAGAATATTCTTCTCATGCCAGTACGTTGAAAATTGTGTTCGAAAATTATTTTGAAACTTTCTCTGAAAAAGAAGCAATAGAACTTTCTCAAGAAGAATATTTGTCTGTGTTAACTATGGCAAAGTCAGTTGAGGCTGCTTCTCGTTCTAGCTTTGGAAATATATATTTGTGGAATAATTAATGTCTCTGTATTTAGGAATATTACTCTTCTTTATAGGGCAAACAATGGGGTGGTTCCAGCTAAATGCTCAGTACACATCAGAATGGTGGAAAGATAAGCCAATAGTTGCAGCATTTCTCATTGGAGTCCCCACTTCAATTGCTTTTTGGTACGCATGGAGAATGATTGTTGAGGCAACCGGATCAGTTTGGACAGCAAGGTTTATTGGTTCATCTACTGGGTTAATAATTTTCCCTGTTTTGACTTGGTTCTTGTTGGGCGAGACAATGTTTACCGCAAAAACTATGATATGTTTGTCATTAGCAATTACAATTATTATAATACAACTAGTCTGGTAAAATTATTCGTCGATAAAATCAGAAACTCTTGGATCATGAAATAATTGATTAGTGACATCTTCATAGCCGGGCCCCATCTTCAAAGCAGGTAGCGATATCTGGCTATCTTTTCTGTGTCTAATTGTTTTTTTGTTTTTATTAAAATCTTTTTCTGCTTTCTTGAGTGCATCATCCGGCGCAAGGCCCCTTAGTCTTAAGGCCATATAATAAGACGGAACCAGGCCATCAGAACGATTCCCTTGGCATGCCCCATGAGCAACGATTCCTTTGTTAACTCCAACTTTAAGTTTTGGAAGGGCCTTAGTTTTAGGGATCTTTTTGCCCTTTAAGGATCCTTTTTGATATGTCCTGACCTGTCCGGCTTTCTCATGATTCTTTGGGTATCTTAAAAATTCTCCTTTTAAAACTTCGTACGGCATTTCCATATCAAATTTGTCGTCTAAAACATTCGACACACGTAGGGGGATACCATACTCTCGACAAAGCTGAAGGCAAAGTTGATATGTTGCCTCTAGCTGTTCTACAGTTGGCATATAATATGGCTTACCAAGGGTCCATGGTCCCGAAATCGGCTTCTGTCCTTCGAACTTTTTTGTACCCAGATGGTGGTGTACCTCAATACCAATGGAGACCCTGTTCCACCCTGGAGCGTGATATGTTTCATACTCTCCGGGAATCAATTCATGCACTTCTCCTTCTAATGTAACAGCATGATTGACACTTAGCCCGCCTTCGCGACCATTTAGGCCTTGAACCAGTCTTTCAATTGGACCTTTTCCATCGGACTCATGTATTAACAGCGCAGTTATATCTTCTTTTTTTCTTGGAGTTCTGTTAAACTTCTTAAATGGAGCATTGTTGATATCAAATTCATTATCTACAGGTTCTTTTGAGTTTTTTCCAACATCATCCACAAATTCTTCACCGGTTATAGAGTCGATATTTAAAAGCTTGTAAATATCAAATTCTTCTTCGTCTTCATCAGGAAAATTTAAAGCTTGTTCTGTGAGGTATTTTCTCCAGCTTTCAAACAATAATTTATGACTCATTTTTTTCTCCTAGCTCTTGACAACATAATAAATAGTGTTTATATTATATAAGTAACCAAATTGCCGTAAGGGATTTGATTATAAGTAACTTGCTTATTAAGGAGGACACAAAACATGAATGCAATTACTACCTACCGCCCAGGTTTATTAGGGCACAAAGTTATTAACGAGGTCTTTGATAATTTTTTCAATGACTTCCCCACCCACCTCAAGGCATCTACACAGGGCTATCCCGTTGCCGACATTTATCGAGACGACGATGGCTCAACAGTGTTGGAGTTTGCTTTAGCTGGTTTCAAGAAGAAAGAATTAGCTATTGATATACAGCCTGATAAGAGGTCGATCACTATCACTGGCAAAGCTAACGAGGAAAACTCAAAGCGCCAAAGGATTGCTCGCCGTAATTTTACAAGAACATATGTAAATTATGATGATAATCTAGACCTTTCAAATGCGAAGGCGGCGTTCAATGACGGTTTATTGACAGTTCGAGTACCTCAACGACCAGACGTTAAGCCAGTCTCTATCGATATTCAATAAAACAACCGCCTTAGCTTCCACTTGACTATTTATAATAAAAGGTTTTATCTATGTCAAATTTTCATAGCAAGTGGAAGCAATTTATCCAAGAAGCACAACAAGATGCCAAAGTCTTGAGAGGCCTCAACATAAAAGCAATGCAAAAAGAGGTGCCCCAAGGTCCCGAAGAGCAACCAAGGGAATACTTTGCTCGTTTGCAAGGTATGGAAGCAGATCCCGAATATGCAAATCCAATTTTCCCGCAAGGCCTGGTTAGTTGGTTGGAGTCCCTGCCCGATAATCATTTTCCAAGAGACGGTAGAAAGCGTTTTGCAAAATGGCTTGGTAATGCAGTCTATACTCATGAAACTGAAACTATGAACAACCTTAGTTCAGTGGACGATCCTGAAGAACTACGAATACACAACAATGATATTAGATATATCTCAGATTATCTAAATGGGTCTGACGAATTTCCTGAAGATCTTTGGGAAAAGTCCTTGAATGGCATGTATGATTTAGCGGTTCAGTGGCACGACAATTTAAAGTTCAAAGAGGATCCCACCGGAGACTACGAAAACAAGCAGATTGTATACAAATTCGACAACGGCTATACTATAGTAGATGTCAACACAGAAAAAGACCTTGGGGTAGAGGGAGACAAGATGGGTCATTGCGTCGGCTCATATTGTGACGATGTGGCAGAGGGAGCCATGACCATATATTCCCTTAGGGACGCAAAGAATGAGCCTCACGCCACGATTGAGGTAACACCCACCTTACCCCTTGGAAGATCACGCTCCCAGGGCAGAGTGGACCAAATAAAAGGCAAAGGCAACGGCGCCCCAGTCGAGAAGTACAGGCCAATGATCAAGCAATGGTTACAAACTACAAACTTTGCTTACGAGGATAGCCCAGACTATCTAAATATTTTGTCAGCCGAGGAAGTCAGGCAGCGCTTATTTGCGGGAGAACTAAAGAAGGATTCAGAGCAGTCTCTCGCAAGGAACACAGAAGACCCAGAAATAATCAGTTTCTTTCTCAGTCAGATCCTCGCCGCCGGCTATACATACGGAGGTACAGACATAGCCAAGGTAACAAAACTTGATGCAGATTCAATAGCTGGATACTTGTTAAGGAACGATAATTTGAATGAAGACCATAGGCTAAGTCTTGTAAAGATAAACTTTCAATTACGTCGACCGCTGCTTGGCATTCGCATGGCGATGCTAATCGGCGCCCGCGGCATCGGCGCTGGCCAGAACTTTGACCCTGCAAGTCTGTCTTCTCGTATTTGGGAAGCGCTTGGGAGTGAACTCACTCGCGGCTATGCCGATGAAAAGCTTTATTGTATGCAGGCGCTGATGGAGGTTGATGAGTCTGCGAGTTCAATTAAAGAAGAAATCATAAACCACCTGCTAAGCGAAGAATATCTAGAGGGAGCAGTAAGGCAAAACAAAAACACCCTGAGCCACCAGCAGCAACCATACGGTAGCATCTTGCAGGGATACCTTTTTCAAAAATCACCGGCCAGAGAACAAGTTAGGAGACTCTACACCGTCCAAAGAGACGAGAGATTCCCAAAAGTGATAGGCTCTATTGGCCGCATAAACGGGTATGTCGCATCTTC
>MDTB01112581.1_pt1 | contig 29046 bp, 29 predicted proteins | sample 811161 | NCBI WGS metagenome assembly MDTB01 (sample SAMN05326650, study PRJNA326480) | marine metagenome | isolation source: seawater | place: Mediterranean Sea | collected 2009
CAAAATTATTTGTATTTACCTGAAAAAAAGGAATTCATAAATTTTAATACTTTAAAAGAATTAAAAGAACATAATTAAGAGTAAACACTAATATTTATTAAGTATTATAAATTAAATTTTACCACATTTAAAAAACCTATTATGAACTTAGTAATTTATCTCAAGCCCATTAAAAAGTCTTGACCGTTCAAAAATTGAACGCTATAACGTTCAATAATTGAACACATGAAAATTGATCCCAACCAGTTTGAAGTTTTACGGAAAATTCAAAAAAAACCACACTCCTCTCAAAGGGAATTAGCCAAAGAATTAGGATATAGTCTTGGTAAATTAAATTACTGTTTAAAAGCATTACAAAAAAAGGGATTTGTAAAAATAGAAAATTTTAAAAGACAACCTAATAAAATAAGATACCTAAGTTACATAATAACTCCCGAAGGAATATCAGAAAGAACTAAATTAACACTTTCATTCATGAAGAGAAAAATGAAGGAATACGATGAATTAAAGGAGGAATTGAATATAGATTCATAATTAATTATGTGGGCAATAGCAAAATTTGAAAAAAAAAATCTTGAATTTTTAAAAAAAAATTTAAAAAAAAAATTAGGTAATGACGTAAAATTTTACCTTCCAAAAATATTTATAAAAAAATATAAAAAGAATAAGCTAACAGGCTGTGAAATAAATTTACTTGGCGATTATCTTTTCTTTTTTCATAAAAATTTAATTAAAAATGACACTTTAATTACGTTAAGATTTACAAAAGGTTTAAAATATTTTTTAGATGGTTTCATTTCATCTCAAATAGAAATTGATAAATTTATAAATTATTGCAAAAAATTCGAGAATCAAAACGGTTACCTAAGTAGTGAATTTTTAAATTTATCTGTTAACAAAAATTATAGAGTAATTAGCGGACCGTTCACAAAAAAAATATTTAAAATTATCAGTTTACAAAAAAACAGAATAAATGTTTTGTTGGGGAATTTAGAAACATCATTTAAAAAAGGAGATTTCTTTTTTAGCCCAGTTTTGTAAAAAAAATGATTAAATTTAAAAATGTAAAAATTGTCTTTTTGCAAAGTGCGGAGCTATGATAAAATTTAATTTTAAAAATAAAAATATAGTTCTAACCGGAGCCGGTAAAGGTATTGGTAAAGCTGCCTTGCAGCAACTTTATAAAAGTGGAGCTAATATTTCATTGATAACCAGGTCCAAGTCCGACTCAATTAATCTTAAAAAAAGATATAATTCAAAGCGAGTTACAGTTTTTTGTGGCGATGTTTCTGAAGAAAAAGATCTTAATGAATTTTTTAAATTAGTAAAAAAAAAAATGAAAACAATTCATGGCCTTGTAAATAATGCAGGTGTACGTCAGAGAAAAAAATTTCAAAAAATTGAAAATAAAGATCTTGATTATGTAATTGAAAATAATTTAAAGTCAGTTTTTAGATTATCTCAAATCTTTTCAAAGATAATGAAAAAAAATTCTGGTTCAATTGTAAATATATCTTCAATTGTAGGACCCCGAGGTTTTAAAGAATTGAGTGGTTATGCAATGACCAAAGGTGGAGTTATAGCTCTCTCTAAGTCATTAGCAATAGAACTTGCGTGTGAAGGTATAAGAGTAAACGCTATATGTCCAGGTTTTATAAAAACAAGCTACGCAAATAACTTTAAAAGAAAATTACCAAAAATTTATAAATATACTATTGATAGAACACCCTTAAAAAGATGGGGGAAAAGTGAAGAGGTATCTAGTTTGATACTTTTTATGTTATCAGATAAATCTTCTTATATCACCGGAAATGAAATTTATGTTGATGGCGGGTGGAGCTCTAATTAATTTATGAAAATTATTGCCAACATAAACCAATTTTCTTATCCAATATTAGTCGGTACTAATATTTTAAAAACATTACCACAAGAAATTTCCAAATTGACTAAATCCAAAAAAGTTCTAGTCGTGATAGACAATTATCTATCAAAAAAATACCGTCCATTTTTACAAAAAATATTTAATAAAAATAACTTTGAAACCAGTTTTTTTAAAATTATCGCTGGTAAGAAATGTAAGGATTATAAAAATTTGTTAAAAATTGTAGACTTTCTTGAAAAAAATAAATTCTCAAAGGATTCCACAATGGTAGTTTTAGGTGGTGGCACGATAGGTGATCTAGGCGGTTTTGCTGCTTCAGTATTTTACAGAGGCATGAATTTAGTTTCAATACCAACTACCCTGACAGCTCAAATTGATAGTAGTATTGGTGGAAAAGTAGCAGTTAATTTTAATAACAATATTAATGCAATGGGAAATTACTATCACCCCAGATTAATTTTGTGTGATTACAGTTTTATTAAAACATTACCTAAACGAGATTATATTGCTGGTCTGTCAGAAGTAATTAAATCTGTTTTAATTACAAGTAAAAAACAAACTCAATTTATGGAAAAAAATTATCAGAAAATTTTAAAAAGAGACAAAAATATGATTTTAAATATGATCAACAGAATAATTAGAATAAAAATCAATTTAGTTAAACAAGATGAAAGAGAAAAAAATGTTAGAATGTTTTTAAATTACGGACACACTATTGGCCAAGCCGTGGAAAGCTCGTCGAATTTAAAATTAGAACATTACAGGCATGGGGAAGCTGTAGCTTTGGGAATGTTATGTGTTGCTTATATAGGTGAAAAATACTTTAAAATTCATAATTTGTATAAACAGCATTTTGTAATATTTAAAAAATATAAATTACCATTATTCATAAAAAGATTTTCTAGAAGTAAAGAAAAAATGCTTGAGACAATATTTGAAAATATTTCTAAAGATAAGAAAAAAAATCATAGTGGAGTTAGATTTGTTTTGTTAAAGAATATTGGTAAGCCTAAAATAGTATCAAATCTCGATCAAAGCTTAATAAAATTATCAATTCAAAGATTAATAAAATAAATGAAAGTAAATGTATTTTTACCGTGCAAAAAAAATAGCACAAGAGTCAAAAACAAAAATAAGCGTAGATTTGCTAAAGTAGACAACAGTTTAATAAAGATTAAGCTCAATCAACTTATCAATGCAAAACTAATTGATAAAATTTATTTATCAACAAATGATCATCAAATTATTAAATTAGCAAAAAAATTAAATAATAAAAAAATTATTATTCACTCAAGAGTCGACTCCTCACTATCGAAAAATAGTACAATGACTCAAAAATTAATAAAACATGCTATGGAGATCATACCAAGAGACCATATTTTATGGACACATGTTACTTCACCGTTTGTTGACTCAAAAATGTATGATAAAGCAATTAGGACGTATAGGAACATGATTAAAATGAAATATGACTCCTTAATGACAGTGACAAAAATTAAAGGATTTGTTTGGGATGAAAAAAAATCTCTTAATTATAATTATTCAAAAACTAAATGGCCTCGAACACAAGAGATAAAATCTTTAAACAAGATTAATAGTGCAATTTTTTTAAGTTCAAGATTAAACTATACTAAATATAATAATAGAATAGGAAAAAAACCATTTATGTTTGAATTACCCAGATTTCTTGGAGTCGATATAGATGATATTGAAGATTTTTATTTAGCAGAATTTCTTTTCAGTAACAAAAAAAAATATAAATAAAAATGAATTTAAAAAATAAAAAAATATTTTATAAACCGTGGCCATATATGGTTATAGAGAATTTTTTAAAAAAAGATGAAATAAATAAAATTAAAAACGAGATCCTTGTTAACAATGATTTTGATGATAAAGTGATGACTAATAGGAGAAGAATTAATAAAGGTTCAACTAACTTTATAAATTTAACAAAAAAATCTAAAGCAATTAAAAATATTTTTAATAAATTAAATTCTCAAAAATTTTACCAAGAGGTAAGCAAAATTTTTGATAAGAAAAAACTTACATGGATACCAGATGAAAACTTTTCTCTTTATTCCAAAGATTTTTTTGGGGAGCAAAAATTTAGCTTTAAAGAAAAAATTACTAAAATTTTATCCTTTTTTAATTTAATTAAAACATCCTTATATTTAGACATAGATTTTTCTGTATCCGAAAAAGGTTATTATAGAGCAGCACATAGAGATAGAGATACTAGAATTTTAAATTTTTTAATATATTTGAATAATTTTAATAAAAAAAACGGAGGATCATTAGAAATTCACAAATACAAATATTCTTCAAATTTACAAGAAAAATACCCAAGGTTTCCAAAAAAAAAAGATACAAATATGTTAAAAAAAATTCCCCCTAAATCTGGACGAATGGTAATTTTTTTATCAACACCTGACTCATATCATGCAGCTGAAAAAATTTTTATGGGGAATTCAAAAAGAATATTTATTTATGGAAGTTTTTCATTAAATAAAAAAGTAAGTTGGAGAAAAAATAATTTCATTAAATGAGACACTCTATTTGTGTTTTTGGGCTGGGGTATGTCGGTTTACCTCTAGCTTTAGAATTTTCGAAAAAATTTAAGGTTGTAGGATATGATTACAACGAAAATAGAATAAAGCAACTTATTTTAGGAAATGATAAAAACCATTCAATATCAAAAAAAAAATTATTAAAATCGAGAGTCAGATTTACTCCAGAAAAAAAAAATATTTCTGAATGTAAAATTTTTATAATTACAGTCCCCACACCTGTAAATCAGAATAAGCAACCTAATTTATCGCAATTAAAAAATGCTACTAAAACAGTTTCAAAATTTTTAAAAATAGAAGATATTGTAATATTTGAAAGTACAGTTTATCCAGGCCTGACCGAAGAAGAACTTGTTCCAATTTTGGAAAAGTATTCAAAATTAAAATATAATAAAGATTTTTTTGTAGGCTACAGTCCTGAACGAATTAGCCCAGGAGACAAAAATAATATTACAAAAATAAAAAAAGTTGTTAGCGGATCAAATAGATCAATAGGAAAAAAAATTTTTAACTTGTATAAATCAATTATTAAAGCAGGAGTTTATTTAGCGCCAAATATAAAAACAGCTGAGGCATGCAAAATATTAGAAAATATCCAAAGGGACGTAAATATTTCTTTAATGAATGAGGCAAGTATAATATTTGATAAGCTTAATATAGATACTTTTGAGGTACTGAAGGCAGCAAAAACTAAATGGAATTTCCTTAATTTTTCACCTGGGTTAGTTGGCGGACATTGCATAAGCGTTGATCCTTACTACATGAAATTTAAAGCAGAACAACTTGGATTAAAAACTCAAGTAATCTCCTCAGGTAGAGCGATTAATGAAAAAATAGCCAAAAGTATATTTAGTAGAATCATGAATTATTCTCGGTCTAATAAAGTTAAGCTAAAAAATATTGGCATAATGGGACTTACTTTCAAAGAGAATAGTTCTGATATGAGAAACAGTCAGATATTTAAGTTAATTAAATATTTCAAGAGAGGAAAGATTAAATTGCAACTTTTGGATCCAAGAATTAATAAAAGTGACTTACAAAGTCAATACAAACAATTCTTAGTAAAAAAATTTAAAGGAAAACTTGACTGTCTTGTTTTATCTACTCCTCATAATGAGTTTTTAAAACTTAGCAATAATTATTTTAAAAATATTTTAAAAAAAAATTCTTTATTTTTTGACGTAAAAAGGAAAAGGAATTTTAAATTCGGTAATTCAATTAAAATTTTATCACTTTAAATGAACTGTTTAATACAAGCTAGATCAAGTTCAAAAAGATTTCCTAACAAAGTTTTAAAAAAATTATATGGAAAAGAAATACTTTTACATGTTCTTGATCAACTTAAGAGATCAAAAAAAATAAAAAAAATTACGGTAGTTACATCATTAGAAAAAAGTGATGATAAAATCGTAAAACTATGTAAAAAAAGTAATATTTCTTATTTTAGAGGGAGTTTAAAAAATGTTGCTTTACGTTACTTGAAAGCAGCCAAAAAAATAAAAACCAAATCTTTCTTAAGAGTGTGCGGTGACAGTCCACTTATAAATAGTCGATTAATTGATAAAATTATAGATAAATTCAATACTAGAAAATTTGATTTGGTGACAAATATTTTTCCTAGAACATTTCCTAAGGGGCAGTCAGTTGAAATTTTAAAGACAAAAATATTAAATATGAATATATCAAGATTTAATAAGAATGAATTAGAACACGTTACGCCTTTTTTCTATAAAAATTCAAAAAAATTTAAAATATATAATTATAAATCTAAAAAAAATCTATCAAAATTAAATCTTAGTGTGGATACAAATAAAGATTTAATCTTTTTAAAAAAAAATTTTCAATTGAAGAATATAAAATATTAAATGATTTTTTCAAATAAACGATTGGTACAAATTTTTGATATTTTGAAAGAAGATAAAAAAACTATTTTTTTAATGGCTTTTTTAACTTTTTTAGTATCTTTTTTTGATATTCTGGGTATTGGCTTAATCGGTCAATTTATTGGTTTAATACTCAATTTAGATAAATTGGAAGGTATAAATTTTGGTATCCATTTTTATGAGTATTTAAAACAATTTAATAGAGAAAAGATAATTATAATATCAAGTATTATTCTTTTTTTTGTATTTTTAATTAAAAATATAATTTCAGTTTTAATAAGATGGGCAATAATAAAATTTACTTTTAAAAAAAAGATATCTATTCAAAAAAAATTGTTAAATTTTTATCTAAAACTAAAGATGGTAGATTTCCTAAATAAAAATTCCTCTGAATTAACAGAAACAGTATATGAATTATCAGAAACTTTTGTGACAGCTTTAGATGCGTTTTTAAGAGTAATAAGTGAAATAATAACTTTGATAATAATAATTATCTTTCTGTCATTTATTTCTTTTAAAGTTGTGATGACAAGCTTAATTGTTTTTTTTATTACATTTATAATTTTGGATATTTCATTTAAAAAAAAATTAATTAATATTGGTAAAGAACTAAGTTTGTCATCAAAAAAAATATTTGCTTTTGTTTCTGAACTTTTCAAAGGATATAAAGAAATAAAATTATTAAGTAAACAAAATTTTTTTAAAGATAGAATAATTGAAACATCAGAAATAAACGCGAAAAAAAACGTTGTAATGAATGTTATAAAAGTACTACCAAGATACATTCTTGAAGTTTTAATAATCGCTAGTATCGTAGCTTTTTTCTCATTGAGTTTTTTAAAGTCTGGTACAATTGTTTCTTCTTTACCAATTCTAGGTGTATTTGCTGCCGCCACTATAAGATTGGTTCCTTCAGTCGCGGCTATAATTGGATCAGTAACTATTTTTAGATTTTGTGAGTATGCAATTGAAAAAATTTTCAACGAAATTAAAAATCAAGATAATCTTGAACTAGACAGCATCAGTGGAAAAAAAACAACTATTGATTTTAGAGAATTAGAAATAAAAAATCTTTCTTTCAAATATCCTGACAAAGAAAAAAATATTTTTGAAAATTTAGATTTTAGTTTTCAAAAGGGAGATACGATCGGAATTATAGGAGAGTCCGGATCAGGTAAATCTACACTTATAAATATTATTCTTGGATTAATAAACATTGACAAAGCAAATATTAAACTTAATGGAAAAATTCTTGATAAAGATATTTACTCTTGGCAAAATGCTATATCTTTTATTCCCCAAGAAGCTTTTATTATAGACTCCACAGTAGAGGAAAATATAATTTTAAATGATGAAAAATTTGAAAAAGAAAATTTAGATCATGTTTTGAAGAATTCTAATTTAAATGATACCTTTGAAAAACATCGCCTGAGCTTAAAAACTTTAGTGGGTGAAAATGGTTTAAAAATATCTGGTGGTCAAAAACAAAGAATAGCGATTGCTAGAGCTTTATATAGAAATAAACAAATAATTATATTTGATGAGCCAACAAGTTCATTAGACTCTGAAGCAGAAAAAAAAATAATAGAAACTATAAAAAAACTTAAAGAAAACCATACTATAATAATTTCAAGTCATAAAACTTCAGTAATTGAAATTTGTGATAAAGTTTACAAAGTACAAGATAAAAAACTAGTATTAACTAAATAAACTTTAGCATTACTTAAAAAGGTAGGAATTAATAATGATAAAAATAAAATTATCTGATGAGAATATTTCAAGGATAAAAGCTTTCTTAAACTCTGAGAATAATAAAGCTACATTTTCTAAAAGTAAGTTGTGGAAAGAATTTGGAAGTTTATCTCAAATTAAAATTGAAGGTAATAATATAGTCATGCAGGGAGCGGGCCTTTACCGGAGCAAGCTCAACATTTTGAGAAAATTTCTTTACAAATTAAAAAAATTTATTGTTAATTTTAATAGCTTACCTTTATTTTTAAGCCATCAAAATGCATTTGAATTAGTAATGCAAGATAAATTAGTAAAAGGAAAAAAACAATTAGATTTTAATATTACGCCCCACCATAAAATTTTTAAAAGTTTTAATGAATTGAAAAAAGACCCATGTTTTAAAGATTTTGATTTTGAGTATTATGAAACAAAGCATTTTTATTTACTCAATATTTTAAGAACTTATATTAACTTTGCTAATGTAACTAATGTAATGGAAATTGGAGGAGGATCTGGACATTTTTCAACATTAATAAATCACTACCACCCTAATATTAAAACTTACATAGATATTGATATTCCTGAAACCATAATTTTTAGCATATGCTTCATAATGAATTTTTTCCCTGACAAAAAAATATGCCTTCCCAATGAAGCAAATAATGAAGATATATATCAAAATGATTTCGTATTTTTGACACCAAATCAAATTAATTTAATTAAAGATGACTCAATAAATTTGGCAATAAATACAGCTTCTTTTGCTGAAATGACTAAAAAGGATATTTCAATATACTTTGATTTAATTCAAAGAACTTCAAAAAAAGGTGGATATTTTTTTAATCATAATAGGGTCCATAAAGTTCCTGACGGAAAAGACGATGAAGCTAATAAAAATTTAGAGCCAAATATTTTTGCAGAATATCCTTATAAAAATAACAAAGTTATAATATATGATATTTGTAGATTAGTGCAATTATTGGAAAAAGATCCATTTATGATAAGGCTCGAGCAAATAGATAAGTAATATGATAAAATATTGTAGAAACTGTTTACTACCTAACACAAAACCCTATATAAAATTTAATATTGATAATATTTGTAGCGCTTGTGATTTACATTTTTCAAAAAAATTTAAAAAGAAAATTTCAATTAATTGGAAAAAAAGAAATAAAGAATTTTTAAAAGTTATTAATAAAATTAAATCCCTGAAATCACCTTTTTATGATGTTTGTGTTCCAGTTAGCGGAGGGAAGGACAGTATTTCACAAATTCACTACCTTCTCAATAAAGGCCTTAGAATTTTAGCTGTAAATATTGATTATGGTATTAAAACTGAAATTGGAAATTACAATTTAAATCTTATCCCCTTAATGGGTGTAAATTTAATTACATATAGACCTAATTTAAAACTACAAAAAAAGGTTATTAAAATTGGTTTCGAAAAATACGGAGATCCAGATTTAATGAGTCATTGTTTACTGCATGCATATCCAATTAGGGTTGCTATTCAATATAAAATACCATTAGTATTACACGGTGAAAATTCAGCATATGAGTATTCTGGTGACATAAATTTTAAAGAAAGAAATTTTGACAGTAAATGGTTTGAAAAATATGCTGCTAATAAAGGCATGACACCAAAAAAATTTGCAAAAAAACACAAGATAAATTATAGAGATTTGTCGGTGTATGACCTACCTAATAAGAATGATTTAAAAAAAACTAAAGTCTATTTCACAAGTTATTTTTTTAAATGGAGTGGTGAAATAAATCTAAAAATAGCTAAAAAATATGGTTTTAAAACACTTAAAAAGCCAAGAGAGGGCACTTATCGTAATTATGTAGGAATAGATGAAAAAATTAATAGAATACATCAATTCATAAAATTATTAAAATTTGGATACGGGAGAGCAACAGACCACGCTTGTGAAGATATAAGAAATAAAAAAATTTCCAGAGAGCAAGGAATCAAGCTTGTTTTAAAACATGATAGAAAAAAATTAAGCAACTATTTTATTAATGATTTTATCAAATTTATAAGTATTAGCAGTAAATCTTTTCATTCAACTTTAAAAAAATTTACAAATAAAAAAATTTGGAATAAAAAAAACAAAAAAGCATTAAAGAATTTTAATTTTATATAAGATGAAAATACAAAAAAAAAAAATTAAACGAAAATTTTTTGGTTCAAAATATTCAAAAAATAAGATTAAAGATTGTGGAAAAATTTTTTTAAATACCAACGAACAAGTAAGTTTTATTACTAAAGATAAAATGGAATATGATTTTACAAAAACTGAATGGGGGTTTTACGCCACACCGTCAATAAATAAAAGATTAAGAGATAATAAATTTAAAGCTTACATAGTAAAAAATACTTATAATTTAAAGATTTTTGTTTTAGTTGTAGAGATAAAAAAAATAAAACTTTTTAAAGACTATCTCAAAAGAGAGAAACTTAAAATTATTCCTTGGCCGAAGTAATATTACTTAATGTCCGTAGATTTAAAAACAATACATAACTTTAAAATAGATCGCAGTTTATCCCCTATACAACAAAATAAAATCCTCATGTCATATTTGGAGGAAATCACTGAATATAAAACGAGTAATCAAATTATTGAAGATTTATCAAAAATTTTAGAGATACCAAAAAAAATCATCAAATTTGAATTTAAATATTTTTTTTTTTTGAAATTTAGGAATTCTTTAAATACTTTTTTTTTGAAAACAAATTATTCAAAAATTTTAATTTCATACATTAAAGTTATTTTAATTTTTTTTTATATATTATTTTTCTCAACCAAAAAAACTCAAAAAAAATTTTTTGAGCTCATTATAGACGATGTTGATTACGAAGATGAATATTCGAGGACTAAAGAAGTGGGTAAAAAATTTGAAAGTTATTTAATTATAGGATCTTTAAATAAAAATTCTACTGATTACTATTACTTTAAATATAAAAATATTGATTTAGGATTAATTTTTAAAAGCTTTACATTAAATTTTATTTCAAAACTTCACAAATATCTTTTTTTTTCTATCAAAAATAAAATTAACTATATTGATATATATTTACATATATTTAAGCTAAATTTGAAATATAATTTTTTATTTAATAATTTTAAATCAAAATTTCTTTTTCAAGAGAGAAATACTCATACAAGCAAAATTAAACAATATTTGTTTAAAAAGCACGGCGGTTTAATAACATCATCATTACAAAAAAACATTACTCAATTAAATGGGCCTGGCTCTTTTTGTGCCGTTGACGTACTTTTTTCATTAGGAAAAAGAACTCATGAAAGATTAAGCCAAGTTGGAGCAGATGTTAAAAAAATTTATCCAGTTGGATCACTATATCTAAATTTAAATTATTTTAATAAACCAAAAGATCAAAATGTGAACAGCATATATAATTACGATATTTTAAATCTTGCAAGTAGAATGGATTATTATCAAGACACATATGATAAATTTATTGATGATTGGTATGAACATTTCTCTTGGTTATCTAAATTATCTGTAGAATTTCCAGAATTAAAAATAGCGATTAAACAGAGATATAATAATTTTCTTGATGAAGATAAAAGGTTAAATAAAATTTTAAAAAATTCAAACGTTAAAATAATTATTGGCAAAAATGATATAGATAAGCAAACTTCTTATAATTATTGCTTTAATTCAAAAGTATTATGCACTTGGAGTTCTACAGTCGCTTTTGAAATGATTGGTCACAAGATTCCCTGTCTCATTATGAGTCCAGACAATAGAAATGAATCTTTCTTTCCAAATGATGATTTTAACAATAAATTTAAAATTACAAATTATGATAAATTTAAAGGAAATGTTTTAAATATTCTAAAAGGAAAAAAAAGTTATGACTTCAGAGATAGTGAAGATTACTGTTTAAATAGTAAGAATACATTAAATTCAATTGCTTCATACCTAAAACAAAATAAATGAAAAAAAAAAAAATTATAAATAGTGCTGTTGTAGGTTTAGGATTTGGTTATCTACATGCTAAAATTCTTAAGAATAATAAAAAAGTCAATTTGATTACAGTATGTGATAAAAATAAAAAATTAGAAAAGTATGCAACAAAATTAAAATGTAATTTTACGAGTAAATTTAAAGATATTTTAAAAAATAAAGATATAGATTTAGTTACCATAGCTTCTTACGATAATTTTCACTACGAACACGTGATCGCATGTATAAAAGAAAAAAAACATATTTTTATAGAAAAACCATTTTGCCAAAATAAACTGCAATATTATAAAATAAAAAAGTTAATTAACTCAAATAAAATTAATTTCTCTACAAATTTTGTTTTGAGAAACCATCCAAAATTTTTGAAAATCAAAGAAATTATTAAGAAAAATAAAATTGGAAAGATTTATCACATTGAAGGTGATTATAACTATGGACGATTAGAAAAGTTAACAAAGGGGTGGAGAGGTAAAATACCATTTTATTCTGTAACGCAAGGGGGAGGAATACATATTATCGATATAATGATTTGGATATTAAAATCTTTACCAAAAGAAGTATTCGCATTTGGTAACAAATTCTGTTCTTTAAATTCGAAATTCAAATTTGATGATAATGTTGTGAGTCTAATTAATTTTCAAAATGGTGTAACAGGAAAAGTTTTATCAAATTTTGGATCAGTAACTCCTCATGACCATCAAATGAGAATATTCGGCACAAAAGGAACCTTAATATTATCTAACAATAATTTAGAGCTTTACTCTTCAAGAAATCCAAATAAAAAAGCCATACGAATGTCTTTTTCAAAAAAAAAGGATTATAAAAAAAAAATTTTAAATGATTTTATTGATTCTATTTATAATAAAAGAAAAATTAAAATTCTTTCTAAAAAAGAAATATTTGCATCTATGAAAACTTGTTTAGCTATTGACAAATCTTTAAAGCAAAAAAAAAGAATTAAATTAAAAAATTAAAATGCTTAAGTTAAGAAAAAATTCAGACGCAGTATTTGCTAATACTTTTAAAAGATACTCAAAAAAAGAAATTTTAGAATTTGTAGATCCTTTTAAAATTAGATTTAAAAAAAATAAAATAAATCCTAAAAAATTATTCAAAGGAAAAAAAGTCTTAGATTTTGGATGCGGAAATGGTAGAGGCGCATTATTTATGGCGCTTAATGGAGCTAAAAATTTACATGGATTAGACATCTCAAAAATTAATACTTTAACAACTAAAGAAAATTTAAAAAAATTTAATTATAAAATAAAAGTGGTTAACTCACCTGCTGAAAAATCTCTCTTCAAAGATAACTCATTCGATTTTGTTTGGTGTAATGGAGTTATTATGCACACCGAAACACCAAGTAAAGTTCTCTCGGAAATATTTAGAGTTTTAAAACCTGGGGGCCAAAGTTGGATATATGTTTATGGATCAAATGGATTATGGTGGAGTGTAATTAATGAATTAAGAAAACAACTAAAACCATATAAAGAAAAAAAAATAATTAATTGTCTTATAAATTTTGGCTATAAAAACCGATATATTGCGGAGTATCTTGATGATTGGAAAGTTTTAAATTTAAGAACTTATAAAGCTAGAGATTTTGAAAACTCATTAAAAAGATTAGGGGCAATCAAAATTAAAAAATGTGAAAGAGGATTGGACTATGATACATCTGAAAAACTCTTCATTACAAAAGATAAAGCAATTTATGGAGAGGGAGATTTAAGATATTTAATAAAAAAAAAAAAAATTAAAAATTTTATAAAAAAAAATTCTACAAAAAATAATAAAAAATTAAACTTTAATCATTATTTAAAAAACAATATCTCACAAATTTATATAAAAACAATTAAATCAATCTTTTTAAAAACAAAAAATTCGGCTCAAAAAAAAATCCGTTTGAGTGCCAAGATCCAATTTGAATTAAGAAGACTTTTAAATAGGAAAAAATTTGATAAAGAAAAATTCTTGGAATATTTAAAAAAATTAAATAATGATAAATCTTAAAAGTAAAAAAAATAAAATTAAAAATTTAAAATGAAAAAATTCATTCCATTTGGGAAACCTTTAATAAATCAAAAAGAATTAAATACTGTTTCAAAAATATTAAAAAGTGGAATATACGTTCATGGGCCAAAATCTATAGAATTCGAGGCAAAATTTAAAAAATTTACTAAAGCCAGAAATGCTATATCCGTTTCATCTTGTACTGCTGGAATGCATCTTATCTATTTTACTTTAGGTATCGGAAAGGGCGATGAAGTAATTGTGCCAGCTCAAACACATACAGCAACTGCCCATGCGGTAGAGTTAACCGGTGCAAAACCTATTTTTGTAGATTGTGATAGAAATTCAGGAAATATTGATCAAGAAAAAGTTATCAAAAAAATTAATAAAAAAACAAAAGCTATATGTGTTGTTCATTTTTTAGACATCCCTGTTGACTTAACAAAAATAATGAAAATCGCCAAAAAAAAGAAAATCTTTGTTCTTGAGGATTGTGCTTTATCCTTAGGTGCAAAATTTAAAAAAACTCATACAGGTCTTGTTGGCGATGCAGGAGTTTTCTCTTTTTATCCAGTCAAACATATTACTACTGCAGAAGGAGGCATGATAATTACAAAACATAATAAATTAGCAAAAAAATTAAGAGTTAAAAAAGCATTTGGTATAGACAAAAGTTTTAGTGAAAGAAAAATTTCAGGATTTTATGATGCTATCGACTTAGGATTTAATTATAGAATGAGCGAAATTCATGCAGGTATTGGAATCGAACAACTAGATAAATTTCCTCAATTTTTAAAAAAAAGAATTGCAAATTTTAATATTTTCAAAAAAAAAATTGCCAAATTGAAAAATATTTTGATTATTAATGATACTAATAAAAAACTCTTTAAGAGTCACTATTGTTTAAATCTGGTTTTAAAAGGTAAATTAAAAACGAAAAGGTTACAAATTATAAATTTTTTAAAATCACAAAAAATTGGGACTAGTATTTATTATCCTCAACCCGTCCCAAGAATGACGTATTATCGAAAAAAGTATGGATACAATTCAAAATTATTTAAAAATGCAAGTGAAATAAGTGATTATTCTTTTTCATTACCGGTAGGACCTCACTTAAGGAATGACCAAATAAATTATATTATCAAAAAACTAAACTATATTATAAACAAATTGAATGCAGACAAATAAAATTAAAGATAAAAGAGTTTTAATTATTGGTGGTGCAGGTTTTATCGGTCACAACCTCGCTTTAAAACTTAAAGAAAAAAATGCAGATGTTTCAATTATAGATGGGTTAACAGTAAATAATCTTTACGCCATTCAACAAAATAAACTTATACTTCCTTATCCAAAATTAGCTTCTACAATTTTAAAGGAAAGACAAAAATTATTAAAAAAAGCGAAGATAAAATTTCACATAGAAGACGCAAGAAATTATTATAAATTATCTTCTTTATTTAATGATATTAAACCTCAAATTGTTATTCACCTAGCTGCGGTATCTCACGCCAATAAATCAAATAAAGATCCTCACTCAACTTTTGACCATAGCTTGAGAACTTTAGAAAATGCACTGGATAATGCAAAAAATAATGTTGAGCATTTTATTTTTTTATCTTCTAGTATGGTTTATGGAAATTTTAAAAAGAAAGAAGTTGACGAAGAAGAAATTTGCGATCCTATAGGAATTTATGGAGCATTAAAATACTCTGCAGAAAAAATTATAAAGGCTTATAATCAAACATTTGATTTACCATATACAATTTTGCGACCTTCGGCGCTTTATGGTGAAAGATGCATCAGTAGAAGAGTTGGCCAAATTTTTATAGAAAATGCTTTAAATAATGCTGAAATAAGAATACAAGGTGATGGAAATGAAAAACTTGATTTTACTTATATTGAAGATCTAGTTAGAGGCATAACAAATGCTATCGAACATAAAGATTCACTCAATCAAATTTTCAATATTACTTTCGGAAAATCTAGATCCATAAATAGTCTGCTTGAGATTTTAAAAAAAGAATTTAAAGAAGTAAAAGTCTCATATGAAAAAAGGGATAAACTTATGCCTATTAGAGGAACACTCTCAACAAAAAAAGCTGTTAAACTCATTGGATATAAATCACAGTGGCCCATTGAGACTGGTTATCTTAAATATATAAATTGGTATAAATCCTTTTTCAAAAAAATTTAATGAACATTGCTATATTGATCAATGGACCAAGGGGGGTTCATGTGATAAAAAATTTAAGAAAGATTAATTTTGTTCATATAAAGTCAATAGTTTATTCTCAAAAAAATAAAAAGAAATATTTTTTAAAATCATTAAAAAAATTTAAAAAAAAACTAAATTTTTTTATAGATATAAACTCAAAAAAAACTGAAAAGTTTTTTCGATCATTAGACTTAGATTTAATTTTAATAGCCGGATATTCACAAATTTTAAAAGGTAATATTTTAAAATTAGCTAAAAAATTTGTTATAAACTTACATGGTGGTCCAGCTAATAAATATCGAGGTGGATCTCCTTTAAATTGGCAAATTATAAATGGAGAAAATAATATAGGTATAAGCTTGATAAAGACAGATAGTGGAATAGACACTGGAGGAATAATTTCTGAAAAGTATTTTAAACTTGAACACAAAGACACAATAAGAGAAGTTCATTTAAAAGCTAATAAACTATTCTCAGTAATGATAAATAAAATACTGAAAAAAATTAAATTTAATCAAGACATAAAAATTAAATATCAAAAAAAAAAGGGCGCATATCATTTTCAACGTAACGACAAAGATGGAGAAATAAAATTTAAAAGTATGAAATCGAAAGATATTTATAATTTCGTTAGAGCAATCACCCATCCATATCCAGGCGCATGGGCATATACAAATCTAGATAATAAAAGAAAAAAAATTAGAGTCTATGAGTGTGAAGTAAAAAAAAGAATTAAAAATATTTTAAAAAAAGATTTTTTTATGATTAATAAAAAATTATACGCTAAAACTTTGGATTATCCTGTATTACTAAAAAAATATGCCAAATATACTTCAAAATAAAAAAGAGCCATTAATTATTGCTGAAATTGGTAACAATCATGAGGGTAATTTCAATTTAGCAAAAAAATGATTATGAAGGCTAAAGAGGCAGGTGTTGATGCTGTGAAAATTCAAATTATAAAACCAAATACGTTTTTTGACAAAAGTTCGGTTGAATCTAAAAAAAAATATAACAGATTTTTATTTAGCGACCAACAATATTTAAAATTGTATAAATTTGCGAAGAAAAAAAAAATAATTTTATTTTCAACTTTTTTTGATTTTAAAACTTCAGAACGTTTCCAAAAATTTCAACCTTTTATTAAAGTTGCATCATGTGATAATAACAACTTAGAATTTATAAGCTACCTTCTAAAATTTAATAAACCCACTTTTATTTCTACTGGCCTTTTAAATCATAAAGAGATTGGCGATCTCTACAAAAGTCTGAACACAAAAAAAAATAAAAAATATCTTAAAAATGTGACATTTCTATATTGTGTTTCTGCTTATCCTACACCTAAAAATGAAATTAATCTTATCAATATTCAATTTTTAAAAAAAAAATATCCAAAAATTAATGTGGGCTTTTCTGATCATACTATTGGAATTAAAGCTTCATGTTATTCTATTTTATTAGGCGCAAAAGTAATCGAAAAACATTTCACGTTAGATAAAAACTATTCTAATTTTAGAGACCATAAACTCTCTGCCGACTTTCCTGAAATGAGAGAAATAGTAAATTTTGCAAGGGAAATGCCATTATTTTTGGGGAAAAAAAGTAAAGATATATCAAAAGAGGAAAAATTAAATTTAAATGTTTTAAGGCGTTATCCGCATATAAATAAAGATTTAAAAAAAAATTACAAAATTAAATTTTCAGATATCGATTTTTATCGTTCCAATAAAAAAATTAAAATGAAAAAAAAATCAAAAATTTGTTGGTAAAAAATTGTTAAAAAATACTTATGTAGGAGAAATGCTAGATGGCAATCTCTTTAAAAAATAATCTTTAAATTAAATAATATTTATGTGTGGTATAGCCGGGTATATTGGATCAAAAAAAATTGACAAAAACCAGATTTATCAAATTAAATCGATTTTGAAAAATAGGGGCCCTGATGCGAATGGTATTTTTCAAAAAAAAATAAATAATAAAAATTTATTACTTATACACACAAGACTTTCAATTATCGATCTTAATAGTAGATCAAACCAACCTTTTTATTTTGATAATAGCGTACTCGTATTTAATGGTGAGATTTATAACTACCTTGAGATTATGTCAGAATTGAAATCTCTAGGACATAAATTTAAAACAGTGAGCGATACCGAGGTTTTAATACATTCACTGAGAGAATGGGGTATAGACGCTGTAGAAAAGTTTGAAGGTATGTGGTCTTTTGCTTGGTTAGATCTTAATGAAAATAGAATTTACTTATCAAGAGATAGGTTTGGAGAAAAACCTCTTTATTTTCTTGAGTCGAACGAAGGCTTTTATTTTGGATCAGATATAAATATTTTTCCAAGTTTTCTTAAAAGAAAATTAAATGTCAATTTCGACCATTTAATTAGGTATTTGGCTTTAGGATATAGATCATTGCATAAATTTAATTCAAATTTTTATAAAGATGTTAAAGAGGTTGAGTCAGGTACAAACTTGATTATAAATTTGTCTGGAAAAATTAAAAAAATAAAATACTGGAACAAATTTTTTCGAGTAAAAAAAAATCATAACACTTTAAGAGAAAATATAATACAAACCAGAGTAGCTTTAGTTAATTCAGTTAGACTTAGAACTAGAAGCGACGTTCCATTGGCTTTTTGTATGAGCGGAGGAATAGACTCCAATGCACTAATTAGTATTGCAAAAAAAGAATTAAATCATGATGTGGTTGGTTTTTCAATTTTGTCAATGGATAATAGGTATAACGAAAAAAATTATATAGATGCATCTTCTAAATATTTGAATATTAAGAATATTGGTATTAGACCTAAAAAAACAAATTTTTTAAAGGACATTAGAAAAATTATATCTCAACATGGCCAGCCACTTTCCACAATATCATTCTACATGCACTGGTTACTAGTAAAAGAAATGTCAAAAAGAGGTTTTAAAGTTTGCTTAAGTGGAGGTGGTGCAGATGAGTTGTTTTCAGGCTACTATGACCATCATCTTTTACATTTAAATGAATTATATCATAACAAAAAAAAATTTAAAACTGCCCTTAATCATTGGAAAAAAATCAATTTAAAAAATATTAGAAATCCCATATTCAAGGACCCATTATTATACATCAAAAATAAAAATTTCAGAGAGCACCTTTTTTTTAATAATGAAAAATACCAAAATTTTTTTCTAAAGGATTATCAAAAAAATTATAAAGAAAAAAAATATTCAATGCAATTAATGAGAAATAGAATGTTAAATGAACTTTATAATGAAACAGTGCCCCCAATGCTGCACAATGATGACTTAAATTCAATGTCTTTTTCTATTGAGAATCGTTCACCTTTTTTAGATAGAAATATTTATGAGCTCACTAAATCAATTCCAGCAGAACAATTGATTCAAAATGGAATGGCAAAATTCATTTTAAGAGAGTCTGTAAAAGATATAATGCCCAAAAAAATAAGCCAAAATATCAAAAAGATTGGATTTAACGCATCTATAACAGATCATATAAATTTTAAAGATAAAAAAACTGTAGATCAATTATTATCGGATAGTCCAATTTTTGAAATAATTAATAAAGATAATATTGAAAAAATTCTTAAAAACCAAAAATTTTTAGAGACAAATACTCAGTTTGTTTTTAATTTTATTTCATCAAAGATTTTTCTTGAAAATAATATATGATTTTCGTTTTTAATAATTCTAAAATTAATTTTAAGAACCCTGTATTATTATCTCTTGCAGACTCATCTAACAAAAATTCAACTAATGTTATGAGAAATATTTGGTCCAACAAAAAATTTTTAAAGCAGAAATATAACTATTTAAATAATTTGAATAAAAAAATTATTTCTCAACTTGCTAATGAATATAAAAAAAACTTTAAGCTTAATTATAGTTTAGATTTTTGGAAAATAATATTTACCCCGTGGATATCGTATTTCACATTTACTATTTTTGATAATTATTATAATTTTGAAAAAGCAAAGTTAAATAAAAAAGTTAAAGAATTTTATTTAGCTAAAAATAAAATATACGATTATATTCCCGAAGATTATACTCAATTCGCTCATCTATTAAAAAATGATGATTATCGTTTTTTTTTATTTTCAAATGTAGCTATGTTATCGAGTCGAAAAAAACAAAAAAATAAGTATACGAAATTAAAACTTAAAAATAGCAAAAACATTTATTTAAATGGCAAATTTAGAGATAATAATAGTATAAAGCAAATGACTATTTTCTTTTCAAAAATTTTTTTAAATAGAAAAGATAAAAAATCATTAATACTAGATTTACCTGTAAATCCAATTTTTAAAAATTCGAATTATTTTAAATTCATCAAAAAATTTTTATTTATTCCTTTTAAATATAAGAATTATGGGGAAAATAATAATTATAATTTAAGATTAAGAGGTAAACTTAAGTTAAATTTAAACAATAATTATTTTGAAAAAATATTATCAAAAATTATCAAATATCAAATACCTTGCAGTATCTTAGAAAATTTATTTAAAAATATTGAATTTATTAAAAAAAAATATCCGAAAAACCAAAAAAAAATCTCTTCATCAATTTCTTTTTGGGATGATGATTTAGTTAAAATATGGATTGCTTTAAGTATCGAAAATAAAACTAAATTTTTCCCTAGACAGCATGGCGGATCTTATGGCACTGATTTAATTCATATAAATGAGCATCTTGAAAAAAATATAGGTCATAAATTTATATCATGGGGCTGGAAAGATAAAAAAGTAAAAGCGTTGCCATCTATAGAGCAAAACCTCAATTTCAGAAAAAAAGAAATCAATCTTGATTCAAATTTCTCACTTAATTCAAAAGATATATTAATGATAGTTTCTCCAGCCAATAGGTATTCAAAAAATATATATTCATCACCAATGGGTGATGAATGGTATTTTCACAATAAAAAGATATTAAATTTTTCCAAAAATTATTCAAAAATTTTTAAAGGTAATTTGGTAGTCAGAACTCTTGATTATTTTGAAAGTTGGAATCTTACAGCTAATTTAAAAAGTATATCACCGAAAATTAAAGTCGTGTCTAGAGGAAAAATACAAGAACAAATAAAGGATTTTTCTTTAATAATTGGCACGAATCCATCAACAACAATGTATGATATTTTAATATCAGGCAAACCATGTATTTTTTTTTGGGAAAATAAATTATGGCCTAGTAGACCAAAAGCCAAAAAATACTTTGAACTTTTAAGAAAGGAAAAAATACTATTTTTTGATGAAAAAGCAGCAATTAAGCATTTAAAAACAATAAACAAATCTAAATCTGACTGGTGGGGTGATAAAAAAAGACAAAAAGCAATTCAAAACTTTTTAAATAATTTTTGTGTAATAAAAAGAGATTATTTAAAAATTTGGAATAATTTTTTAAATTAAATGACAAATCAAATTAATTGGTACGTTGATTTATCTCCCTGCGAATATCCTTATCAAGTGCGAAATATTTATTATAGAAACTATATCTCTCAAAGAAAAAATTTTACTAAGTGGATAGATAATTTAAATAGAGACTTTCATGATGATATAGATTGGTGGCTGTCGTTTCCTTCAAGTAGAAATCCAAACTATTCAAATTTATTTCACTTCATCTGCATTATCGAAACTTTAAAAAAAAAAAATAAAAATATATTTATCAAAATTGAGACTTCATCTGAAATTTTAGCAAATTTAATAAAAAAAAACCGATTTACAAAATTGAAAGTAACATTAATTAAAAAAAAAAATGATGAAAAGAAATATTTTATTGATTTCTTTAAAAGCTTCATTTTTCAAATTTACCTATCTGTTTTTATTCGTCTTTTTATTAAAAAGCAAAAAATTCAAAAAAAAATTTTAATAAACACTTACCCTAATAATAAAATTGAGAAAGTAGAAAGATTATTCCAATTTAGTGAAAGTAAATATTTACGAAGATACTTTTTCGTACCAACTTTTTTAATTACCAAAAATCTATTTTTTTTGTCAAAGATGATATTTAAAATTTCAAAGAAGAATTATGTATTCAAAGAACACTATTTAACTTTTTCAGATTTGATGTTTGCATTTAAATTTATTTTTAGAATGAAAAAATTTGAAAAAAAATATAAAAGATTTAAGAATATCGATCTAAGTGAAGTAATTTTTTCAGAAATTAATAATCTTAAAAATTTTAACACTTATGTAACCGGAGTTTTAAATTATAAATTTGTAGAAAAACTTAAATATAAAAAAATAAAAATTGAAAAAACTTTATGTTGGTATGAAAATCATGAAGTAAAAGGTTGGAATATGGCTTTCAGGAAATTTTTTACAAACGTAAAAACAACTGGGTATCAAGGCTTTTCGCCCCTATTGCCTTGTTTGAACTCTTTTCCAACAAAAAATGAAGCTAAATTTAAAGTTATTCCTGAGACGATAATTATTACATCAAAAAAATATAAAAAAACAATTACAGAATTTAATAAAAATATAAAAATTAAAATTGGCCCAACATTAGTTTTTAAAGATATTTTTAAAAAATTTAAGAAAAGTGCAAAAATAAAATACCTTGTTATTTTTAATGAAATAAAAAGTACTAACATTCAAATTTTAAAGTGGTTAGATTATATTTCTCTTAATAATGTAGAAAGTTCTTTTTTAATCAAAACACCCAAAATATCGGATATGAGTGAAGAAATTGAAAATTTTAAAAAAAATAAAAACTTTCACTTCACAGATCAAAATCTTAAAGAATTACTAATAAATTCAAAATACGTAATTACTGGAGGTTTAGGTTTATCTTCTGTTTCACTAGAGGCAATTTCATATAAGTGTAGACTTTTAATTCCAGTTGTTGACCCTACAGACTATGTATATTTTAAAAAATTAAAAATTTCGAAAAAGTTTTATACGTTATTTTTGAATAAAGAAGCTTTTTTAAATTATTTTAAAAATAATTTAGGTTTAAAAGAAAAGAGCATCCCAAATATAGACTACGAACAATTTAAAAAAAAATACTTTAAAACTGGAGATGAAAAGATTTTTTTTTAATTCGATTTAAAAATTTTCAATGTTAAACAATAAAAAAAATTATAAAATTTCTATAATTGCTCTTCTAGTTTCAGTAAAAACTACCATAGCTAACGGACTTTCTTTAAATATAAAGAAAAATTATTTTAATACAGATGTAGCATTTAAACGATTCAATGACCGAGATTTTACTTTAGTTGGAAGAGGCAGTATAGTTAAATTAACTAATAACAGCATTAATTAATCACGTGAATAAAGTAAATTATTATATAGAAGATAACTTTCTTACAGAACAACAGTGCAGTGAACTGATAAAAGAGTCTGAAAAGAACACTGATATTTCAGATTTTATAAAAGTACATGGAAATAGAAAAATTTTAAATTCAGGAAGCTTAGGTTTTGAAAAATTAACAAAAAACTCAATTAATTGGAGTAAATTTAAAGACAAACTTGAGTCGAGTGATTTTTTTGAACATGCTTGCAAAAAATTGGATATTGATGACTCAAAGTTTAAGATAGAAAAACATTTTAATTTTATAAATCATACAAATAGATTATTAAAACAAAAAACAGAAAAAAAAATAAAAGAATTAAATAATTTATCATTAATTAAAGTAATTGCTCAAAGGTATCAAAGAGATTTAGTTAGATTTTTTAAATTTTCTAAATTTTTAAATAAAAAAAAAGCGGTAGAATTACTTTATGATTACTCAATTTCTGGGAAAAGCTATAATAGAGAGATTCATCGAGATAGCGACAATCGTCTAATAGTTTTTTTAATATATTTAAATCAGTTAGATAATAATGAGGCAGGTGGAAACTTGATATTTTATGAAAAGGAGCAAAAAAATTTTAAAGAAGTAATTAAAATTCAGCCTTCTGTTGGTAAATTAGTTTTATTTGAAAATAACGATACAGCTTTGCACGCAGTTGACTCAATAAAACGAGATGATACTGTGCGCCATTTTATTTATGGTGCTTTCACAATATTAAGTGGTAAAAACCCACTTTTAAACAGTAGTTATAAATCAAAAACAGACTTTTATTTTTATGAATGACAAAGAGTACAGTAATTTCTGTAGGATTTGTGGAGCGGAAAGTTTAGAAAAATTTTATATCAACCATTTTACTTTTCCTGGTAAGTCAAAAAATTGGGAGAGTTTTTATTGTTTTAATTGTGGTGGTGTTTCTGATTTTAAAAAAAAACAAAATATTGAAGATATTTATTCAGATGGCAGTTATCGAAATATTAAAATAGATGAAGTAAAAACACCAATCGATTTTTTTTCTAAAATTTCTTTTTTGAGGTGGCGGCATATCAATAATATTTTAGAGAAATATTTCAAAAATAATAGTGAAAAATCTTTAAGATATCTTGATTATGGCGGTTATTCTGGATTTTTGCAATTTGCATTAAAACAAAAATTTAATTTTGAATGTGTAGTTGCAGATTACGATACACAAGGTCTCAAAATAGCTAAAGCAATAGGTTTAGATACAATAGATTTAAAAAAGGGCAATATATCAGAAGAAGAAAAGTATGATTTAATTTCTCTTGTCCATGTTCTTGAACATATAAAAAAACCATTAGACGAAATCAAAAATTTGTTACGAAATCTTAATAATGGTGGCGTTATATACGCAGAAGTGCCTAATCTTTATAGTTTTCCGATGAGTGATGAGGCACACTTAATTAATTTTTCAAAATATTCACTTTATTTCTTATTTAAAAAAACAGGCTTAAAAATAATAGATGTTGGCTACTGTTCTTCACCAAAAGAAACTATTGATCATAATTATTACTACAATTCAAAAAAAGAAAATTTATTTATTGTTGCAAAGAAAATTGATCAACAAATTAATGATTTTGAAGTAAAGAAAGACAATTTTGTAAGTAATAATATTTCAGAATTTAAAAAAAGATTATTTCTTTCCTATTCAGGAATCATGATTAAAAATATACCTTGGAATCTTTTAAAACCATCTTTAAAAAAAATAAAAACGGCACTACTATTTTTCTTATACGGTTCAATCGATCTAATTTCTATTAAAGTTTTTAAATTTTCACTAATAAGCAGGATATTAAAACGAAAATGAAAGCAGTAATTTTATGTGGGGGTTTTGGAACAAGATTTTCAGAAGAAACAAAAAACAAACCAAAACCAATGATCAAAATTGGAGAATTTCCAATCTTGTTCCATATAATGAAAATTTATGAAAAATATGGAATTAACGATTTTGTTTTGGCATTAGGTTATAGAGGAAATGTTATCAAAGAATTTTTCAACGAATACAAATTAAATAAACTTAATAAAAGGTACTGCCGCTACTTAAAAAAAAAACCAAAAAAGATTAATTGGACTATCAAATTTTGTTTTTCGGGTCTTAAAACAATGACTGGTGGCAGAATTTTAAGGCTAAAAAATTACCTTCAAAAAGAGGAAAATTTTCTGCTTACTTATGGAGATGGTCTAGCTAACGTTAATGTTAAAAAATTGATAAAATTTCATTTAAAAAATAAAAAAATAGGTACAGTCACAGCAGTAATACCTTCTGCAAGATTTGGAGCTTTAAAAATTTCAAAAAGCAAAGTTGTGAATTTTCAAGAAAAGCCCCAATCGGGAGAAGGATGGATCAATGGGGGCTTCTTTTGCTTTAATAAAAAAATATTTAAATATATTAAAAATGATAACTCAGTTCTTGAAGAAGAACCACTATCTAATTTAGCAAAAAAAAATAACTTAAACGCTTATAAACATAAAAAATTTTGGCAGTGTATGGATACAAGAAGAGACCATGACATACTTTTGAAACAATGGAAAAATAAAAAAATTTTATGGTTAAAAAATTAGAATTATATAATTTTTATAAAAACAAAAAAGTACTCATTACAGGTCATACTGGTTTTAAAGGAAGTTGGATGACATTGTGGCTATTAATGATGGGATGTAAAATTGTTGGAATTTCAAAAAATATTCCAACAAAACCATCAAATTTCGAAATCTTAAAATATAAAAAAAAAATTAAGAATTATTTTTTCGATATAAAAGATTTAACAAAACTAAAAAAAATAGTTGTAGCGGAGAAACCAGACATAATATTTCATTTTGCAGGTCAGGCAATTTTAACTCTTTCATACGACAAGCCAATTGAAACAATTAACTCTAATACACTAGGTTCTGTTAATATTTTACACTCAGCATCTTTTTTGAAAAAAAAAAGTATTTGTATTATGGTTACAAGTGATAAGTGTTATTACAATTTAGAAAAAAAAAGTGGATATAAAGAAAATAGTATTTTAGGCGGAAAAGATATTTATAGTGGCTCTAAAGCTGCAGCTGAAATAATTTTAAATTCTTACTATCATTCTTTTTTAAAAAATAATAATAGATTATTTTTTTGCACTGTAAGAGCTGGAAATGTTATTGGAGGAGGTGATTGGTCAACCAATAGATTAATTCCTGATATTATAAAAGCTTGGAGCAATAATAAAAAAACAATAATTAAAAGCCCTTCATCTGTAAGACCGTGGCAACATGTTCTAGAACCATTATTAGGTTATTTAAAGTTAGCTTTTCACTTAAACAAAAATAAAAAACTCAATGGTGAGTCATTCAACTTTGGTCCTACATATAAAAGATCTTACAAAGTAATTGAATTAGTAAAAAAATTGGAAAGATTATTTAAATTAAAAAAAATGTTTAAAATAAAAGAAAATAAAAATTTTAAAGAAACAAAAATTCTTAAGCTAAATAGCTCTAAGGCATATAATAGACTTAGATGGAAAACAATTTTAAATTTAGATGAATTAAGTTTTTATATTATGGAATGGTACAATTCTTACTATTCAAGCAAAAAAAATAAAATGTATAATATTACAATGAGTCAAATTAAAAGATATGAAAAAAAAGTATTTAGATAAAAAAATAAATATTGTTCAAGTAAAAATCTTAAAAAATAGAAAAGGAAATATTTTTAAAATATCAAGAAAAAAAAGTAAAATTCGTGATTGTTATATTTCCTGTATAAATAGAAATAATACTAAAGCTTGGAGATATCATAATCTCTCTGAACAAAGAATTTTCGTAATAAGTGGAAAGTGTAAAGTAGTTATTTTATCAAATAATAAATTTCAAAAATACATAATGTCTGAAAAAACAAATAAACTTTTAACAATTCCTAATAAATGCTGGTATGGCTTTAAAAATATTGGAAAAAAAAAGGTTAAAATCTTAAATATGATTAATATTCATTACTCAGAAAGTGAAATAAAAAGAAAAAAAATAAACGAATTTGATTATGACTGGGCCAAAAATTAAACTTTTAAGATTATCTAAATCAATTATATCAAATAAAGAAATTTTAGCAGTTAAAAATATATTAAAAAAAGGATTCTTAGGCATGGGTCCAGAAGTTGAAAAATTTGAGAATATTTTAACAAGATATTTTAAAAGAGAGGTTGTTTGTTTTAATTCAGGTACAGCGGCACTTCAAGTAGCCTTACAGGCATGTGGAGTTGGTAGAAACGATGAGGTTCTTGTTCCAAGTATTACTTATGTAGCATCTTATCAAGCTATATCAGCCACAGGAGCCAGACCAGTTAGTTGTGACATTGATCTAGAGAATATGCAGATTTCCTTAATTGATTTAAAAAAAAGAGTTACTAGAAAAACAAAGGCCATAATGCCTGTTCATTTCTCTGGTTCAGCTTCTCAAATTTTAAAAATATATAAATTTGCAAAACAAAATAAATTAAGAGTAATTGAGGACGCCGCTCACGCTTTTGGAACTAAAGTACGGGGAAAAAAGATAGGCAGTTTCGGTGATATTACATGTTTTAGTTTTGATGGTATTAAAAATATCACTTCAGGTGAGGGAGGATGTTTAGTTACTTCAGATAAAAAAATTTTGTCAATGGCAAAAGATATAAGATTACTAGGAATTGAAAATGAAACTGAAAAAAGATACTCAGGACACAGAAGTTGGATTAGTGACGTTAAAATGCAAGGATGGAGATATCATATGAGTGATATTAACGCCAGCATAGGCATCGAGCAGTTTAAGAGATTTTCAAAATTATCTAAAATAAGAAAAGATGTTTGCAGATCTTATGATAAAAAATTTAAAAAACATAAATATATAAAAATTTTTAAAAGAAATTATAAAGAAGAAGTTCCACACATTTATGTTGTACGAGTACTTCAATTAAATAATAGAAGAGAATTTTTAAGAAAAGAATTATTAAAAAATGGAATTCAAACAGGAATACATTACTATCCAAATTATAAGTATAAAAAGTTTAAAGCATCTAATTTTTTTTTCCCTAATACTGAAAAAATTTATAAGGAACTACTTACTTTACCTTTGCATCCAGATTTAAAAGAAAAGGACATAAGTTATATCTCCAAAATTTTAAAAGAATTGATTACAAAATACATTTCTAGGTGACTAAATATCCTAAAGTACCAGCAATAATTAATTTTTTTACCAAATTCGCTTGTAAAAATGATACTTAAACATAGAATCTAAGCTTTTTTAAAAGGGCGTGTAGTTCAATGGTAGAACGCTACGTTGACATCGTAGAGGCCATAAGTTCGATTCTTATCACGCCCACCATTTTAGCTAAAAACATTTAATATTAAGGTATTTACATACCCAATTAAAAATAATATAAATCCTTGCCTGGTAATTATTGCGAAGGGGCCACACCCGATCCCATCCCGAACTCGGAAGTTAAGTC
>MDTB01208321.1_pt1 | contig 29045 bp, 18 predicted proteins | sample 811161 | NCBI WGS metagenome assembly MDTB01 (sample SAMN05326650, study PRJNA326480) | marine metagenome | isolation source: seawater | place: Mediterranean Sea | collected 2009
AGTAGCCATCAGAGCAGTAGTTGTAGCAAATTCTGCAAGAGAGTTACCCTTGATGCTTTTTACGTTTCTGATGATTGTTTTTAGTGTTTGTTTCATTTTAATCTCCTTTTTTAGAGTTTTTTTTATTTGATCACTGCCACAACTAAGCATAATCCGTGCCAAAAAGTAAAAAACTGAAAAATTTACTTGCTTTCTCCTCTATTAAATATTTTTAATATAACATAATGTTACAAATACGTATTTATTATGATTTGTAACTATTTGATACTTTCTATTTAAAAAAACAATAATAATGGTCGTGAAATTTTATATTTTCGATGACAAGTTTATCTATTAACAGTTTGTTACAGTTGCCTAAAAAAAAACCCCGCAAATGCGAGGCATTGATAAACTTAATTAATAAATGATATTTTATCTGTTTGCTATGATTCTACAGATCCATAATCTTATGCAGGTGCTTGGGGCTTTCGCCATCTGCAACACATATTCTGGGAGCAACAACGTCTTCTCCAGTACCATACCCTGGTATCACAATATATATATAATGGCCATCCTGAAACGGACTAACCAGTTCCTCGCGGTTAAAGAGACCAAGCCACTCTTCTGATCCCTTCATTCGTCCTAGTGGGCAGTTTCTACAAATTACTTCACCTGCATTATTCACATCTGCAGACAATGTATCATCCTTAAAATTGGAGCCAGATGGCATCAAAGCTTTGGGATTATCGGTTCCAAATACTGAAACCCATTTCTTACCTAATGTAGTATCGCTAAACGAATCAAACAGAAGTAAATCATCTAGTAATTCAGTCGAATCAGTGTAGCCCCCGACAACCATGTCAAATTTGTCTTGCCCTGGTAATCTTCCTCTTCCTTCAAGAGCAGCAGTGGTTTCATAGAAATTTTTTGCCTGAAGAAGAATTTTATCTAATTCGTCAATACTTTTGTTAGCTTTCCCAGCCTCCATTACGTCAGAAAATTTGGGTATTGCTGTTGCAATAAAGGTTGCCATCATCGCTGTGATAACAGCGAACTCAGCAAGTGACTGGCCTCTTGAGGACTTAAATGTATGTAAGAAGTATTTGAGAATTGATTTTTTATTGTGAATAAGCATTATTATTGATATGATAGCAAAAAATATGCCACCATTCTATTAATTTAAATTACACAATTATTTGAAAGTCTCCTGTATCGATTTGATACAAAACAGTTAACCTCTAGATAAAGCCTCGTACATATCCCAAATAGGCAAGAAAATAGCTAACGCAAGTACAAGAATGAAAACCCCCATCACAACGGTGATGACAGGCTCAAGCGTTGCAGTTAGTTTAAGCACTCTATCTTGAACCTCCGCATCGGTCATTGCACCAATCTCACCAAGCATATCATCCATTGCGCCAGCATCTTCGCCAACCTGTATCATCTTTAGCACATGAGGCGGAAATATATCGTGTGTGTGAGTACTTATAGAAAGTGCAACCTTTTTACCCATAGAAACATCTGAGTGTACCCTGCTGAGTCTGTCTTCAATATAGGTATTGCCTGCCGTCTTCCCTGCGATCTCTAAAGACTCAAGGATTGGAACCCCCGTACGGTCCAAAGTATCCAAAACATGACAAAATCTTGAAATTGCCATTTTTTGAGCTATGGGTCCAAAAATAGGCAGGTTAAGCACAAACCTATGCCACTGAAAGAGGCCAGCCTTTGTCTTTAGTGTTCTCCAAAAGGTAAAAGCAAAAAATAATAAAAAAAATATGATCCCCATCCAGTTATCATTAATAAATTGGTCTGTTGCCAAAAGAATTCGTGTTGGAAGTGGCAACTCAATCCTGGTAGAACTAAACAAAGTTGAAAACCTTGGCAGTATGTAGGTTACGGCAAATACACCTACCATTACGGTGATACCCACAACAATAGATGGATATCGAATTGCCTGAGTAATTCCCATTCTTAGCTTCAGGTCATGGGCAATGAAATCAGCTAGCTGAAACATTACCTTGTCCAAGACACCTGCACTCTCGCCTGCTTTTACAATATTGACAAACATAGAGTTAAATACTTTAGGATGTTTATCCATCGCTCTTGAAAGCGACAATCCATTAGAGACATCATCAATGACTGAGTCTATCGTCCTATTTAGAAGGGCATTAGACTCGTCTGAGTGCACCGAATCCAATGCATCCACAAGAGGGACACCTGCCTTGAGCATTACGGATAGTTGCCTGGTGAAATTATAAATCTCTGCAGGAGGAACTTTCTCGAAAAGATTGATCTCCATATCCAGGAGGGACTGTTTTTTTTCAGATACAGATATTGGCTCAAGCCCCATTCTCTCCAGCTGAATGAGCGCACTATCCTGACCAGAAGCTCTAAGTTCACCACGAACCACACCCGTAGTAGGGTTAGTAGCAATGTAGGCAAATGAGCTAAACTTATCCGTCTTCTTTCCTGAGGCCATGTTGATCTAACTTTCTATATAATGTCATTCTACTTATTCCAAGCTCTTGTGATGTAGAAGTCATGTTCCAATTATTTCGTTGTAGTCCCGCAAGAATTGCTTCATTCTCAAGCTCTTTAAGAGTCTTGATTTTAGAGGTGTCAATCTCTACAACAGGTTTACTAATCTGTTGATTGATCTCTTCCGTCTTTGTGGGTTCTTCCGCTACTTCAGAATCTAGTATGGGAGCTTTTTCAACATGCAAGACACTTACGGAGGATTTATTTTCATCGAGGATGTATTTTATATCATCGCTCTCAATAATGGGTTTGTCATGTATTAAAACAACACGTTCAAGAGTGTTTTCAAGCTCCCTAACATTCCCAGGCCAATCATATTGACTGAGAGTCTGCATCGCATCATATGATAAAGAGTTCACAGAAATTTTATGTTTTTTCTTTAAACTCTTTAAAATAGACATGGTAGTAGGGAGGATATCCTCTTTTCTTTCTCTAAGAGGGGGAACTGTTATTGGGAAAACATTTATTCGATGATAAAGGTCTTGGCGAAAAGAGCCATCGTTTATCTTATTTTCTAGGTCTTGGTTGGTAGCAGATATGATCCTGACATCAACGCGAATTGTCTCTGCCCCACCGACTCTCTCAATCTCGCCGCTCTCTAGAACTCTGAGTATTTTTGCCTGCAAAGATGGGCTCATGTCACCAATTTCATCAAGAAATATGCTTCCAGAGTTTGCAGCTAAGAATTTTCCATCCTTTCTCTCTACCGCGCCTGTGAAGGCACCCTTCTCATGTCCAAAGAGCTCGCTCTCCAGTAAGTCTGATGGTATCGCAGGGCAATTAACAGCAATGTTAGGCCTATCTCTTCGCAAACTTATCAGGTGTAGAGTTCTTGCCATTAAATTCTTTCCAGTGCCTGACTCTCCATAGAGTACCGTTGTCACGTCCTTACTCTTGATCTGGCACATGAGATGATAAATCTTTAACATCTGTTCCGACACACCCACGATCTTCTCGAAACCAATTCCTGAAAAATGTCTTTGAGCAGTTCTTGGTGCATCTTTTTTAAAATCTTGGAATCGTTTTGCAGAATTCAGCATTGCAAAAAGCTCATCACCCGAGTGTTTTTCTGGTTCAAAGTAACTGAATAGACCCAATCTAAAGTCATCTAAGAGTTCTTTTTTTCTTTCATTTCCTCTTACTACACCAATAACAGGGATCCCTGGTATTGCGCTTACCAGTTCCTTTATCAATCTGCTTGGGAGCATTAGTGGCAACTGATCCTCAATAATTACTGCATCGAAATCTCCTGTCTGAACCGCACTGAGAGCGATCATACCGTTTTGAACATAGTCTAGGTGAACGTTCATTCCAGATAGCTGGGGAATACTCATTTCCTTCCCCCCTACATATAATACGTTAATCATATGATTATCTTTGTAGTTCCTAGGGTTTCATAAACTTCGGAAATAGTGGTGTCCCCTCTGTTTATTTTAATGATACCGTCCTCAAGAAGTGTTCTCATTCCATTTTTTCTTGCCTGCTCACGAATCTTATAACCAGGTGCCTGCTCAAGAACTAGTTCAGATATTTCTGCATCTACAAGCAGGAGCTCATAGATTCCTATTCTGCCTTTGAACCCTGTGTTTCTACAAGCAAGGCAACCCTTGCCCTTAAATGCATTGAAGGAATCTTGTGGTTCAAGACCAATCATTCTCAATTCATCCTCGCTTGCCTCATAGGGCTGTCTGCACTCTTTGCACACTCTTCTGACAAGCCTCTGCGCAAGAATACCTTTTACGGTTGATGCAATCAGAAATGGTTCTACATTCCAGTTTAATAAACGTGTAAAACCAGAGGCCGCGTCATTGGTGTGAATCGTGCTAAAAACAAGGTGCCCCGTAAGCGCTGCTCGAATACCAAGTTCAACTGTCTCCTCATCGCGCACCTCTCCAACCATAATTATATCCGGGTCTTGCCTTAGAATAGATTTTAGTGCTGAGGCGAAGGTTACTCCTGACTTTGCATTTATTTGTGCTTGATTGATGTTATCAAGATCGTATTCAATCGGATCCTCAACCGTTACGATATTTACATCTGGAGACTCTAGTTTATTTAGGGTAGAATATAGAGTGGTTGTTTTACCACTACCTGTTGGGCCAGATACCAATATTATTCCCTCTCCACCAATTAACATGCTATTGAATCTTTCCTCTGAGTCGGTTTCAAAACCAAGACCTATAAACGAGTGAAGTGCCTCTGATATGTTTAACAATCTAAGTACAGTCTTTTCCCCATAAAGAGTAGGATAGGTAGAAATTCGAAGATCCAGCCTTCCTTTACTGGAGTTGAATAATATTCGCCCATCCTGCGGTCTTCTCGTCTCTGCTATATCCATATTGGCCATTATCTTGAGCCTTGAAACAAATGCCGTGTGGATGTCGCTTGGGAGAGTCTGAAAATCCTGCAAGCGACCATCAATTCTAAATCTAACCCTGATGTCATTCTCTCTTGGCTCTATGTGTATATCAGAGCAACCATATTTTTGACTTTGAGTAATGATGCTATCTACAAGCTCAACGATATGGGTTTCGTCAAATAGATCAGATATATCAGTACTCTCATCGCTAGACGTTTCTATATCAACAAACCCTGAAATCCCATAGTGTAAATCAATCGCATTTTCAATCTCATTCCCCATTGCTATGACCGGCTCAATCTTGAGTCCTGTTGCATCACGAGCGGCATTTATGGGCCCTGGATCCAGTGGGTCTGAAATAGCTAGGTTTAGCGTATTGTTTAATCGAAATAGTGGAAGCATTTTCTGTTTCCTGATCAATCTCTCAGAAAATAGATCCATCAATGACGAATCTATATTGTAGTATCCAAGTTGGAGAAAAGGAATCTTTAATTGATGACTTATATAATTATTCAATTCCTTTGGCTCGATATATCCTAGCTCTACAAAAGTTTCTCCAATGTATCCTTCTTTTTCTCTCTGCGCAAGGAGTCCTTTTTGAAGCTGATCATCATCAATTTTACCCGCCTGAACGAGCATGGTTCCTATTGGTTGTTTTCCTGAAAAAGCCATGCTAAAACATTGTTGTATAGTACCAGTTCAAAATATAGTTCCCACCATAGGGTGTAGTTGTAAACAGTGCAATGAGAGTTCCTGCCGCTAGGTATGGACCAAATGGTATCTTTGAGTCTTTTCTTATCAAATTCCCTCCCATCATTACAAAAATGATTATGGCACTGATTGCGAAACTAAGATAAAGTGCAAGTATAGAATACTCGGTACCCAAATATCCTCCAAGCACTAGTCCTAGCTTTACATCTCCAAAGCCAATGCTTTCTTTTCTGAGAATGAATTGACCAATCAGGCCAATTGCAAAAAGAAATCCGGCAAAAACAAATGACCCTGACATCGCATCCTCCCATTCAATTGGAATCCATCCAGTGTAAATACCCAATATCAACATAAAAATCCCAATTAACACAAAACCATTCGGGATAATAAAATGATCAATATCCACAAATGTGATGGCAATTAGTAAATAGGTAAGTGCAAGATACATAACGAATGTTTGCCCCATTCCAAATATTAAGTAAATACAAATAGTCAGAACTGCAGTGATCAACTCTACAAATGCATATCTGCTTGGGAATGATTCTTTACAGTGGCGGCACTTACCGCCTAATAGAAAATATCCCAGTATTGGTATGTTATCTTGAATTTTAATGGGCTCCTTACATGAAAAACAGTGAGATGAAGGACTTATGACGCTCATTTTTAATGGAACCCGATAGATAACAACATTGAGAAAGCTACCAATAGCAGCTCCAAGTACCATGAGAACTGGGATGATTATGGTATCTGGAATCATGCTCATTAAACTAATTCCTCCTCTGTTTTATTAATTGCCTCCATTAATTCCTTAAAGCGAAAAGGTTTCCTTAAAATTTCATCGGCTCCACAGGATTTATATGTCTCATTTACAGCTCCAAGGTCATTGCTGGTAATCATGACAATTTTAATGTGTTGAAAACGCTCATCATACTTCAAGAGACGCGATACTCTAAACCCGCTCATACTGGATAACAAGGCCTCCAGAATAATAATATCTGGAGCCTCCTTACAAGCTCGCACATAGCCCTCATAGCCATCCTTAGCGGTAATGACAACCATATCCCGCTTTTTGAATCGCTTTGTTAAATTATTGACAATCGCATTATCACTATCAATAATTAAAACTGACTGTTTATTTGCACTTGGCATGTATTCTATTTCTTGGTTTCAAAAGCAAAATAGGAAACCAATTACCTCGAAATTCCCCAAACTTAATAAAAAAATAAATAAGTGTCACATTTTTTTACATTAGAATTTTGTTTGACTGTTGCATAGTGTTACAAAAATGAAATGTTCTGAGTTGAGAAGGTTCCGTAATTTTATAGTGTATGAAATCTGTATTTAACGTTAGCCCCCCAGCATTTACCAAAAGTGAGATAGCAGAAATAGCTAGAAAGCATTACACGATCAAAGGAGATGTAGATGAACTTTCTAGCGATAGAGATCAAAATTTTATAGTTAAGGACTCTGGCAGTAGCAGTATTATTAAAGTATACAATCGAATGGAGAATGAGTCAATTATTGACTTGCAAGAAAAGGCAATTAACCACATCCTAGAAATAGAGCCCTCTATAAAGGTGCCAAGACAAATTGGACCAACTATAACATTGCAAAAGAATGGTCATTCTTATCTAATAAGACCATTGGAGTACTTAGATGGCAATTTCTTAAGTGAAATAAAACTCTCAAATGAGGATCATTTAAAAATGGGAATGTTTTTGGGACGACTATCCAAAAGTCTAAAAAAATATGATCATCCAGCAGCACATAGAGAATTTGACTGGGATGCTAGGCAGGTAGGTCTAATGAAAAATAAACTAAAATTCATAGAATCCTCAGAGGACCGAAAGATGATCAATAATTTTATAGATGAATTTGAAAAATATATTACACCTTTGATTGGCCAGATGAGAATGTCAGTAATCCACAATGATGGAAATGATAACAATATATTAACTGACAACAAAAATGAAACAATTGGGATAATTGATTTTGGTGACATAGTCTATTCCTTTACGGCAATGGAATCAGCTGTTTGCCTGGCATATGTTGCCATTGGTGAAAGAGAGCCATTCCCAAAAATGATTTCCGTATTAAAAGGATATCAGTCAATCTTTCCATTAAACAAACCTGAACTAGGATCAATGATATATCTCGTATGCATGAGGGTGTGTACTACACTGCTGATGGCAAGCTGGAGAAAAAATCTTTTCCCACATAATGATTATCTTACAATTTCAGAAAAACCTGCATGGGAGTTCTTAAGAAAGATGCATCAAGAAAATCTTAATGAATGGAAAAATAAGATAACCAGTAATGTCAGATAACCATCGTATTCAGAAACTTCGAAATAAATATATAAGTCAATCATTCAGTCTTTCTTATGATGAGCCACTTCATCTTGTCAGTGGTAGAGGGCAATACCTTTATGATAGCAAGGGTAATGAGTACTTAGATGCAGTCAATAATATTCAGCATGTAGGGCACTCTCACCCAAAGGTAACTGAGGCTGCTAGCAAACAATTCAAAAAGTTAAATACTAACACCAGATACCTTGATGAAACGATTTTAGATTATGCGCGAGCATTAACAGATAAACTGCCAAGTAGTTTAAATAAGTGTTATTTCACCAACTCAGGGAGCGAGTCTAATGATTTAGCACTACGAATTGCACGGAATCACTCAAATAGCAAGGAGACCATTGTCCTTGAGGGCGCATACCATGGGCATGTTACATCATTAATAGAAATCAGTCCGTATAAACATGATGGTCCCGGTGGAGAAGGCCCTCCTGACTATGTGCATGTTGTTCCAATCCCAGATCCTTACAGAGGCATTTATCGTGGCCCATCCTCGGGATTGAAATATGCTGCTGAGGTGGAAACTATCCTGCATGAAATACGCTCGAATAGGAAAAGAGTATCTTCGTTCATTTTTGAGCCTATCATGGGTTGTGGTGGACAGATCATTCCACCAAATGGTTTCCTCTCTAGCTCATTAGAAATGATAAGGGCTCATCAGGGAATTTGTATCGCAGATGAAGTCCAGGTAGGATTTGGGAGAATGGGGGACTCCTTCTGGGGTTTTGAGACTCAGGATATAGTCCCTGACATAGTATCCCTAGGAAAATCAATTGGGAATGGTCATCCGCTATCAGTTGTGGTAACAAGTGAAGAGCTCTCCGATGAATTCAACAATGGAATGGAGTATTTTAACTCTTTTGGAGGAAATCCGGTTTCTTGTGCAATAGGACTCGCCGTATTGAACGTTATCGAAGAAGAAGAACTTCAAAAAAATGCTCTTAAAGTTGGCAATAAATTGAAATCACTATTAAATGAGCTAAAGTCAGTTCATGATATCATAGGAGATGTGAGGGGCAAGGGGTTGTTCCTTGGAATTGAAATCATTAAAGACCTAGCTACCCTCGAGCCGTATCAAAAAATGACACATAAAATAGTGAATGAAATGCGCAATAAGGGAATCCTGTTAAGCTCAGATGGTCCTGACCACAATGTAATAAAAATTAAGCCTCCAATGGTTTTTAATGGTGCTAATGCTCTTTTCCTAGTTGAAACATTGAATAAGATTTTATCAAAGAAATAAAAAATTGATTAAATAACATTACTTGGTTAGAAGGTTATCTTTGTCTATAATTTTCATTAAATTAATCTACCCGACAAAAGGAGTAACCACCCTTTTAAAAGGTAATGGAAAACATGCGATCAAATTAACGATGAATTCAGAGGTCATTACATGGTAAATCCTATGGTGATTATTTTGTGCATAGGCTTAGTGTCTGCGGTATTTGGAATACTGCTGATTTTTGCCCCTGCATTAGTACTAAAAGCTGAGAGGCAGGCCAATCGTTTGTTTATGACCGACACCGCTCTTATAAATAATAGAATACCTATTGGAATTGCGATGCTTGGTGCGTCTGCATTCCTGGGATATACCTATGCAACGGATCAATTAAAAGATGTTATCTTTTTAGTCATAGCGATAACGGCTGGTGTATTTGGAGTTCTACTTCTAGTCTCCCCAGATACAATTTTACAAGCTGAGAGACATGCTAATAAGCTATACATGACTGATGCATTCTTTTTTAAGCATCGAGTTCTGATTGGTGTTTTCCTTTTATTGGCATCTGGGTTCATGGTTCGGACCTACTTAACATTTGCAACATAACCAACTGGAGAGTTTGCATTGAATCTGTTTGATTCAATCGGATTGACCTCTGATCCTTTTTCAACATCGCCCAATGTTGATTTATTTTATCCTGCAGTAGAGCATCGTCAATGTCTTGAAGGTTTAGAGCTTGCCATAAGGATGAGGCGTGGATTATCCGTCATCCGTGGAGGCATTGGCGTAGGGAAAACAACGATCAGCCGCAAGTTGATTCAAAATTTTAAGGATGAATCTGATGATTTTGATTTTTATCTCATACTCGATCCAAAGTTTGAATCCGAAATCATACTATTAAAGCACATCATAGAATTATTTGGGGTTAATGACTCAGCTGAGTCAGTGCAGGACTGTCGTAATATTATTGAAAACCATCTACTTAAGGTTGGGGTTGAGCAAGGGAAAACACTGGTTCTAATTATTGATGAAGGACAAAATCTCCCAGGAGAGATGCTGGATGTTTTTAGAACCCTACTAAATTTTGAGACAGACGAATTCAAACTTCTTCAACTAATTATTTTTGGACAACCAGAGATGGGTACCATGATCCACAAGTATCCTAATTTTGAAGATCGAATCTCATTTGATTTTGAAATAGGCCCGATTTCTGTTGAAGACATGAGGGGAATGATTGACCATCGAATAGAGGTAACTGGAGGTCGTATCGGCAGCTGGTTTGATGAAAGAGCGTTGGTTAAAATACATAAAAACACACAAGGCTACCCTCGAAAAGTAACTCAGCTTTGTCATCAACTATTACTCACCATGATAAGTGAAGAAAAAGATCAGATTAATGATGAAATGGTGCAAAGAGTAATATCAGGTAAGATCGATACCGGAGGATTATTACAACAAAAGAAAAAGAACTACAATGAGATTGCAGTTAACAAGCTTCTAGACGTTCTGAGAAAAGATGATCTTGATGGCAATGCGACTGAGCCTGAGCCCGATGAGGATGAGGACGACTGGATTGGCGGAGACGAGTTCTCTTCTGAAGAAGAAAGTTCCTCAATTCATGAACCCCTCATGAATGATGAAAAGGAATTGACTGCAGTTGAACCTAAACAGGAAGAAGCAGTGGTTGAACCTGTTAAAGGAGAAAAACCAGAAGAACCAGTATCCAGTATTATTGAGAAAAATGAAAACGGTACATCGGAAATGGAAAACCTTTCAGATGACTTCCTCCCGACTCAAGGTAGATACCCATCAAACATCAAATCTTCAATATTTAATAAACTGCCAATTGATAAAACCTACACTGGAATACATTTGGATAGTGGGAAGATATTTTCCTCAGTGATTCATGAAAACAAAGAAGTAAAAACTTTGTTAGCGTTTGATATTTTATCTGCTCAGGAAAGGACTCTTGACCCAATTAGCATGCCACAAGATTTTACCCGAGCATGCCAAGAGGCAATGTCTATGCTCGATGAAAAGGTATCTCACTATGAAGATAGATATAGTTCAGCATCTCAATCAGTAGAAGAAAGAGATACGATTTCTCTTACAGTTGATCACGATAAAATATTGCTGCAATTGGTGGATGTACCAAAAGAAAATCACAAAGAGAAAAAGCAAATTATAGAGTGGTCTCTTAAAAAAGACCTCGCATTCCCTATTGAAGAATCAATTTTATCAATTCAAAGTGGTGGTGGCAATTCATTTCACGTCGGTGTTGGTGAACCTTCATCATTAGACAGCATTTGTGAAAAGATGAAGGAACTTGAATTTGACTTGAGGTCCCTTTATCCACTAGCGCAGTCAATCTTTAATGCATTCATTTGGAATTATCCAGAAAATCAAAAAAAAGATACGATTATCATTAACATTGGCGAAAAAAATAGTATCATTATAGGTTGTATAAAGTCTAAGCTGAAGATAATAAAGCCTCTTTTCATTGGTCTTCAAAACCTAACAGACGCTGTTAGGGACAATGGACTATCTATTGAAGACTGGTCTAGCAGAAAAACCTATCAGGTTCCTGAAACATTTATGCGTTCGATGGGACACAAGGCAGATGCTGGAGAACATGATGGTATATTTAGACCTGTATTCGATAGCTGGAGACAAGAATTAGATAGAACCATTAATGGAATAAGAAAAGAATATAAAATTTCCAAGGATACAGAAGTCTTACTGAGCGGATCAGCAGGAGAGGTTAAGTATATAGATAAATACATTGAGGGTAGTTTGGGACTTACTACCAAGCTACTTAACCCTGTAAGGAATCTTTCTATTCCACATGATCTTGACCTTGAAGAAATTGGATATCATCCAACATTACTAACTGCATCAATTGGTTCATCATTGCATCTAAATAACTCGGTAAGTATTCTGCCTAAGGAACACAAGATAGATGAAACACTACGATGGGTTAATCGATTTGGAATGGTGGCAGCGGCAGCATCACTAATTTTACTTACAGGTATGTCTGCATCAACCAAGCTGAGCATCAATTCCATTCGATCAGATTTAGAACCGATGCAACAGGAAAACGAAGAATTATCATATCTAGAAGAGAGGCACGGCTCACTCCAACAAAACAAGAATAGTGTTAAACAACAAATGGAAGTATTGAGCTATGACATTGAATATTTTGATCGGATACTGGCAATAAACAAGTTTTTGAGCTATTACACGCCAAAAGAAGTGATTATAAATGAACTAAATTTCCAGGAAGGCTGGGAAATTCAAGCCTATAAGAAGATAGGCAGAGATCTTGTGAAGGTTGTTCGAAAGGAAGATGAAGACCTTAGAGTTGTTCGCCTTGCTGGAAACGTCCATTCCAATTCGATACTTTTAGATGACCACTTCAGCAATTTTGTTAGCACTCTTGAAGAGTCGGGGCTATTTCAGAATATAGAAATCATGAGTCAGGCCTCCAAGATTGGTTTAGGAAATGACAACCTTCAATTTGAGCTGAAATGCGTAATCTGATTCTTCGACTATTAAAAAATCAGAGGTATCTATTTATCACTGTATTTGGTGGTTTAATTATCCTTTTCACCTCTTGGTACTTTTTAGTTCAGAAGGGACTTTCAAAAGAACATAAGAGATCATCCAATGCAAGGATTGTTCTTGAAAAAGATGTCGACAAGTTCAGGAAAATGGAATCCCAAATTATTGGCCTTGAGGCTGAGTGGAATGACATAAATAGTCAATTTGAGATGGTAATTGATAAGATTCCAGATAAAAGACTTTTTGACAACGTGACGGATTTCTTATACTCCATGATCGTTAATCAAGGTCTAAAAATTCAAAGTTTTTCTCCTTCGAATGCCGCAATTGAGAAAAAAACAATATTGGTTCCAGAGACTGGAGATGAAATAACAATTGAAAAAGTTCCAATAGATATTACTCTAAGGGGTTCTTTCATTAATTTTGGACAATTGCTGGAGTCTATGAAAATTGGAAAATATAGAATCACCGCATCAAACATTGAGATTCTTCAAAAACAAAAGGCTTCCGCACAAACAATCAAATTGATTTCCTATGCCTACTTCCAATCAAGCAATAATAAACCTTTGGCCCAGGCCACTACCACTCCGATCATAAAGAAGAAAAATGCTCAAACAACAAAAGCAGTTAATCAGTCAAATGACACAATTAAGAAAGTTGAGCCCACAAAGGTGGTAGACAATAATGTCAAAACCATCGATAGCCTCGAGGGTGTTCCTGAAATGTGGCTTGAGCCTGCAACCGAACCCGTAGAAGAATCAATTGTAGCTGAAAAACCAGCCCCTACTGTTAAGCCAAGAGAAAAAAAACAAAAACCAGTTAAACCAAAAGAAATTGTAAATCTACCTGTTAAAGAAGAGGCTGCCCAGGAAGTCATTCCTGAGAGAGCTATGCCTTTTGTTGAAAAAATGGTTGTCCTTGAATCGCTAGCTTGTAAAAAGGTAAAAAATAACCAGCCCCTATACCCAGGAAGAAGGTTCCCAACCGATGTTGGAAGAGTACATTGCCATACATTGCTCAATAATAACTCAGGAAAGAATAGTGATATATATCATATTTGGTACATGAATGGAAGTTTAAAAGCAAAGGTACGAATAAGAGTCAGAGGTGGAAAAGAAATTCCTGCTTTTTCACATAGAGAAATAAAAAGCAATGACAAAGGGACCTGGAAGGTTGAAATTACAGATAGTGATAAAAAGATTTTAGATACTGTCATTTTTGAGGTAGTTTAGGACACAATTCATTATGACACCTAGACTTAGAATGCTATCTGTAGGACTTGCCCTATCGCTATCCTATGCAATATATGATTATATTGATAGAAATAGTGACAAGAAGCCTGTGGTTACAAAATCAAAAGAAAAGAAAAGGGCCAGAACGGCTGGAGTGAGTGCAAGTAGAGCAGAGAACCTTAAAAAAAAGGTCGCAAGGAGAAAAGCAAAACTTAGAGGAAACAATAATACCGCAAAAACGACAAAGAGTACCTTCAAACCAGAGTCAGATTTCCTACCCATTTCAGATGAAATAAATGAGCTAGAGGGCTGGGCTAGAAACCCTTTTGTAGAAGTATATGAGCCAAAGCAAATCTCCAGAAATATCGCAGCTGTTGACCAAGAGGCTGAAATTGAGGAACAAGCAGGACTAACAACACTAGATGGATTGATCATCGAGACAGCTGTTCGTATGGGTGAAAAAGCATTTGTGACTATTAATGGGCAAACATTTCAGGAAGGGGATCAAATAAATGATGCTCTCATTGAAAAAATTGAAAATGAGCAAATAACGTTTAAAGTTGGAAAAACAAGGATCATAAAAGACGTTGGTACATAAAAAAATAATATTCATTCAATCGATTCTTTTCCTATCAATGATATTTGGGCAGAGGATATCAAATATAGCACTACTCGATAAAGACGGTGCTCAATACGACCTTAGTCAAAAAATGTCCATTAACATGCAGGAATCAGACATAAAAAACGTTCTCATGCTTATAGGAGAACTTACGGGTTTAAACATCGTGGTAAGCCCATCTGTGAAAGATACGATTACCGCAAATCTTGAAAACGTATCTGTCAAAGCAGCATTGGATGTAATACTGAAGCCAAATGGGTATAGTTACTTTACTCAGGAAAACATCATTATTGTTAAAGGCGCTGATAATGAGATTGTAAGAGAACTTGAGACACTTATATTAAAATTGAAGTATATTAACTCTGATGACCTATCTAGTCCACTCCAGGCCGTGCTATCAGACCAAGGGAAGGTTCAATCTTTTACCCCGGTTGTGACATCAGGATCTGCAGGTGTTTCAAATGTTGTAATTATCTCCGATGTTCAGGAGAGGATCCCCAACATCCTGCAGATGGTTGAGGAGTTAGACAAACCAATAGCAAATGTAAACATTGCTGTTAGGTTTATTGAATCTGGAGTAGACTCAGCAAAAGGCAGCGGCATCGACTGGTCAGCAAACACTCCAATATTTTTGGGAGGCACTGAAGATACTTCAGGCTCCCTTCTACCCTTTAAATTAAATAACATGACTCTTGCTACTCTAAATCCGTTTCAATTTGGGCAGGCATGGAAACTCATGCAAGCAAGAGGCGAGTCAAAAATATTGGCTAGCCCACAGCTAACGACTCTTGACAATCATGCTGCTGAGACTCAGATAACTACGACCATTTATATCGAAGGAAGTGTTAGTAACTTGGGTAGAAATACCAACTCCTCAAGGGGCAATAACTCAGGGGTTGGAAATTCGGGAGCCAATACCGGTGGATATACAAACATAACCACAAGCTCAAGGCAAATTACTGAAAAGGATGTTGGAATCGATCTTCAGGTCACACCAAGGATTAACGATGAAAATCGAATTACTCTGCTTGTAAATGCATCAGTAGAGGCTCTACTTTCATCAGCAGAGGTATTAACCGATAAACCTCGCTCAACCAAGAGAACGGTACGCACCCAGGTTACCGTAAATGCTGGAGATACTGTGATTATTGGAGGACTTATAGCTGAGAATGCTATTGAAAATAGAAAATTTGTTCCTGTCTTAAGTGATCTTCCATTCATAGGAAAAATTTTTCGTTCTACTTCAATTGACAAAGAACAAAGAGAGTTGTTGATATTCATTACCCCTAACGTAGTTGGATAATTAGATTATGCAAAAAAACCTACCATATATCATCATAGCCTTTGGAGTTGCTTCTCTTGTAGCATTTCTTTCTTTTCTGGATCTTTATGATAATTTTGAGCACAACCTTTTAGACATCCGCTTTAAAAGTAGGGGCATGATGGAAACACGCCCAGACATAGCAACTGCAGATATAGATGTTAGAGCCTTACAAACAGAGGGCAAGTGGGATCCCTGGAGTCGTGAAAAACATATCCCCCTTGTGAACCTTGCTGCAGAACACAGAATGGATGCATTTATTTTTGATGTTTATTTCATTGAGGATAGCGAACGCAAGCTTGAGTACAAGGTTTTAAATAGCGTTTCAGACTCTCTTTTGTCCATGGAAAAGGTTAAAGATCTATTCCCTGACCCTGACAATGACCTAGCCAAAGCATCCCAAAGAGCAGGAAACATTATATTCGCGCAAAGTTTCAAACCGCAGCCAAAGAAAAAGGAACCTGTCAAAAAGCGATCTGAGGTAATGGAAAGAAGACTAAAGCTTCTTGAAGAGAGAGGTTTATTTCGTACTGTTGAAAGAGAAAAATACTCGAGCCTGTTTGATTTCTATGATATCGAGACTGTTGTTGATACTCTTATCAAAAGTTCAGCAGGTGTGTTTTTCTTCCAATCTGATCCTGATCCTGATGGTCTACAGAGAAAGTATCCGCTGGTTGGTCTCTATGAAAATAGAATCTTCCCTTCGGCATCTCTAGCAATTGCGCTCAAACATTATGGAGTATCCTTTGAGGATGTTGAGATTGTCCCGGGTAAACACATAAGGTTTAATCTTCCGGAACCTGATGAACATGGACGCTCTGAGATATCTATTCCCGTAAACAGCAAAGGCCAGATGCAGGTAAACTGGGCTGGTAATTGGCAAGACAAAGAAACAGGTGAATTTGATCTTGTTCATTATCCATACAATGTCTTGAAAGAATTTCAAGAAAGTGAACATTCAAACTACATACTAGCTGAATTTAAAAAACTTGTAAATCTATCATTCAACGGAAACGCTAAGGCTGCATATAAGCCTGCCCTGGGATTTATTGATGCACCCAAAAAAGATATACTTGGAGCTGTTAAAAAAGTTATGATGATGGGCGCTACGGAGAAATGGATTCAAGATAATCCAGATGGAACTGCAGCAGAGTTCAAGAGGCTTCCCCCACACATATTTAATGAGATAAAAGATAATAACACTATTGCTGATGTATTTCTAGACTCAACTAGAAATGGACCTCCAAGCCTTGATGAATTAATAAAAAATAAAATGTTGAGCTATGAATTTGGAATAAATGACTATGAGTTCAGCACATACAAAAAACATATAACTGATTTGAATACCGCCATAAAAAATAGCGATGAAGATGATAAAAAAAGGCTTACCAAGGTAAGAGACATGGCTCGAATTATAGAAAGGAATTTCCAGATCATTTCTAACTTAGCGAAAAATAATATTATCGATGAGCAGCGTCCGCTTACCTTCTTCCCTAATGCAAAAAAACAGAGATTGTTCATTGGTAGTGAAGAAAAAAATACTGTCCATAATGTAGTCCCGTTTGAATTTGTTGGGAAAAAGTTATACTATGGGCTAACTGCAACTGGAACATCTGATTTGAACCCGATGCCATTTGATCCTCGCTATCCAATGGTTGGTCTTCATGCAAATGCCCTCAATACAATTCTTGATAACAAGATTATTTATGAGGTGCCAAAGATTCAAGTTGCATTAGTCATTGGAATTATTGGTATTCTTCTGGCATTTGGAGTTCCAGCACTGAGTGCTGCAATGGGCGGTCTTGTTACTGCAATTATTATTGGGGCTTATGGGTGGCTTTCATTCTGGTTATTTACCAATCAACAAATTTGGCTAGACATGGTTGGCCCTTTGTCTACTCTTTTTATTGGGTACTTAGGCATTACGGTCTATAACTACATACTAGAAGAGAAAAATAAGAATTTTCTTAAGGAGTCCTTTGGAACCTACGTTTCTCCAGAATTGATTGATCAAATGTATGAGAGCGGCGAGGAGCCTTCACTTGGAGGTGAAGAAGGCTATCACACTGCATTTTTTACAGACATTCAAAGTTTCTCAGCATTTTCAGAGAAACTTACTGCAAGTGAATTGGTGGCATTATTAAACCAATACCTTACAGATATGACAGATGTTTTACTTGAGAATAATGGCACCTTAGATAAATATATTGGTGACGCAATCGTAGCATTTTATGGTGCCCCAATTGATGTTGACGACCATGAATATTGGGCCTGCAAAACTGCAATTGAAATGCAGGACAAACTTGCCATTCTGCGTGAAGGTTGGCAGGGAGAAGGTGACCGCTGGCCGGAAATTGTCCATAACATGCAGAACAGAATAGGTATAAGCTCTGGTCAAATGGTAACTGGGAATATGGGCTCTGAGGCTCGAATGAATTATACAATGATGGGTGATAATGTTAATACTGCCGCAAGACTTGAGTCATCAGCAAAACAATATGGCGTATACATTCAAATAGCGGACAGTACCTACCAAGCTGTAAAAGAAAAAGTAGTAGTTCGTGATCTAGATAATGTAGTAGTGATGGGGAAAAATGAGCCTGTCAAGGTGTGGGAGCTGATAAGTGAAATAGGGCAAGAGCCTGATCAATATAAAAAGATACTGCCTGCATACCATGAGGCTTTGGATTTATATAAAAATCAAGAGTGGTCCAAAGCAATAGATGCATTTAAGGCCTCTGATGAATTAGAAGAGATGTTTGGTGGTAGAAAAACTAATCCCAGTAGAATCTATATCCCAAGATGTGAGCACTATCAAGAAAATCCACCTGGTGAAGACTGGGATGGTGTCTGGACATTAACAAGTAAATAAAAAATTAAGCCAAAATGAATACGCGCCACAAACGCTTGCGTAGCATACTTACTGGGCTGATGCTTTCGATGCTTACCGCACAAGATCCGTTTGTCATTGATACATCGTTATCTAACTCTCTCCCACAGTCAATAGCAAATTCTATAGAAATTGCAGATGTTGATAATGATGGATACAACGACATCATCATGTCTGGATACGATTCCACTCGATTTGGATTATTCATTGACGTAACAAAAGTGAATAGTCAGGGCGGACTTACTTCAGGATTTTCAACAAACTTCATTACCTACCCAGATACAATTGCTGAATTTTCAGGCGGCCTTGGTAATGTAGATTTATCGGATGTGAATCTTGATGGTAGCATTGATATTTATTTGAACGGTTCGGCAAGATCAGAGTTACTAATGAATTCATCATCAGGGTATTTTAGTGAGTCAAACTGGCTTCAAAATATGTTTGTCATCCACAGTAATGGGAAATGGGGTGATGTGAACATGGATGGGAAACCAGATCTTTTCTTAATGGGTGTCAAACAACCAGCGGATAATATCCTCAATGAGCTTTATCTAAATACCGGTACTTATTTAGGTGAAGATCCAACAACCATATTTCCAGCACTCTTTACTGGTAGCAGCACATGGGGTGACTATGACAATGACGGCGATCCTGATTTGATCATAGGTGGACAAACAGCAAACCCAAATTCTTCTGTGACAAGGCTTTATCAAAATGATCCCATAGGAAGACTAACTGAGGTAACAACGGCTGACGCAATTAGTGGAATCAAATCAGGGGCGTTTCACTTCTCTGACCTCGATTCCGATGGAGATTTAGATCTCATCATGTCCGGGTGGGACAAAATATCAGGTAGCCTCGTTACCTATCTCCTTGAAAATGAGCCACTCGGTACATTTTCGTTGTATCCTGAACAGATTGAATTTGCAGTTGCCCATGGGACAATAGATGCAATCGATTTCAACTTAGATGGCCTTCAGGATATTGTAATTGCTGGCGCAGATGATGTAAGTCTCTATTCTGGTAGAATTAATTCTGTATCTGGAAGGGTTTATTTAAATAATGGAGACGGAACATTTGAAGAGATAAAGGAATTATATGGGGCCAGGTCAGCCAAATTTGTTGATGTTAATCTTGATGGAGTCCCCGATCTAGTTACTAGCGGAACCAGACAAATTGGAGACCCAGACAAATCCTTTTCACATGTATTTATAAACAGTAATTCAGGAACTAACGAAAAACCAGATCCACCGAGTGCTCTAACTGCATTTGCTGTTAGTACTCGTGCAATATTTTCTTGGGGAGCAGGTTCAGATGATATTGACGACCCCGGAAGCCTATCTTACAATATTCGTATTGGAACCTCATCTGGCGGCAACCAACTCATTTCATCATCCGTTCCATATAACAAGTCAAACGTTGGACAGAGACTCATTCGTGAGTTCAATGAAATCCCTCATGGAACCTATTACTGGGCAGTCCAAACCGTGGACGGATCAGGGAATACCTCAGAGTGGTCTGAGCAAGACACTCTTTTTATTGCGCGCCTTGTTGCCTCCACCCAATCCTTACCTGGTGTGTATTACTCATCAGCAGGTTGGGCAGATTATACGGAAGATGGTATCCCAGATATGGCACTAACTGGTGTTACGTTCTCAGGCTCAAGCATAACAAACCTATTTGAGAACTCTGGTGGGTTGCTCTCTCAAGATCTGGAGCAAGATATTCAAGCTGTTTTTGGTGGGCACCTTTCTTGGGTTGACTATACAAATGATGGACACCTTGACCTGACAATGACTGGTTTCCAGATTAGTAATTTCTTTGGAGGGTTTAAGACTAGTTTTTATAAATGGGAGAACGGGCTTTATGTAGTTGACATGGACTCAGAGATTAATCAGGATCTGAATTTTGATGGCATTGGTGACTATTGGGTCAATGGTGGAGTCAATGGCCATCACTGGGGTGACTATGACAATGACGGTGATCTTGATTATGTTCAGGGAGGTTTTGATAATGCCTATGTTAGACATCTAGACGTATTCTATAATGATAATGGAGTTCTGCGTCTTGATACAAACCAGACTAACTTAGTCCCTATTAATCCAGCAATTGTCCATTGGAGCGATTTAAACCGCGATGGGAGATTAGACCTGGTTTCTATCGGAGCTGACGCAGAACAATCACTTCGAATGCGAGTTTATATTAACAATTCAAATTACATCTTGACCCCATCTATGACATGGGAGTCTGAGATATTTGGTGTTACTGCTGGCGCTATTGCCTTTGGAGATTATAATAGTGATGGCTACGATGATTTTGCATTGACAGGTATGAATGGGAGCGGTGACCTTATTGCCTATGTTGTTCAAAATGGTATTAACTCATTCATCGTCACTCACATACTCCAAGGTGTCTACTATGGGAAACCTGCATGGGGAGATTATGACTCAGATGGAGATTTAGATCTTTTAATAGCAGGACAATCTAGCACGGAGGGCGCCCTGGGTTCAGTGCCAGCGACTATGGTCTACTATCAAAATGAAAATGGATTTTCGCTGGACCAGACTCTTTCTATTGACAGTGTTGGAATAAGTTTTTCACAGTGGGGGGACTATGACTCAGATGGAGACCTTGATTTGTTCTTATCAGGTTTTAAGGCAAACCAAGATGTTGTCGCACAAGTTTATGACAATCTTGAATCACTTGAGAACCCCAATAAGGAACCTAATGCTCCATATCTCCTTGATGATACGAATATCATTAATGGCAATGTTAATCTCACATGGACAGCACCAGTTGACCCTGAAAATGCTGGTGGTGGATCCACACCACAGCTAGGCCTAAGATATCATTTACAGGTTGGCTATGAGGATGAAAATAATGACCATGCCGTTAGCACAGGGCACTATGGCATCAATGAAATTGGCTTGATTAATAGGCCCCAGAAAAATTTGAGAAACCTTCAGGAAGGAAATTACAGCTGGCGTGTTCGTGCAATCGATCACGGCTATGCTACTTCTAACTGGTCAAATAGTGAGTACTTTTACATTGATGTAACCGCTCCAACAATTGATACTATAAGAGCGAACTACGTTTCGTCTGATCAGATAATCCTCGTGGTAAAGTTCAAGGAAGATTTTTACCTCGATATTAACAAAGAGCCAACTGTTCTTGTCACGCATCCCTACTATCCAGATCTTGGTGAAGAAGGAGCAGAAGACGATTCACTTATTGTTGAGAAACAAAGTTTTAATGGGGATGAATGGACTGGTGTTTTGATCCTTCCCAGTGATTATGATGGAAAGGCAATACAGATTCACGTTTACGGTGCACAAGATGATAGGAAAAATAGAATGTCGCCTGCATCAATATTTAAAACACCTGAAAGTATCATATCACAATATGGTGGAACTGCCATCAGCGAAGATGGTGAAGTTAGTATTCTTCTCCCTCAAAATGCTGTTTCTGGAGATATATCTATATCCATTACTGGACAGAACGTACCTCCAGATTCAAGTTCTTATATCTATGAAGTAAATCGTGGAATAACTTATTTGATCTCTGACCTTTATGATGTGAAACCATTTGAGCAGTCACTTAATAAGCCAGGAATAATTAGAATAGGTTTTCCAGATAGCACCTGCTTGGTTACAGAACCATTAAATCAATATTTTAACACACATTGTGAGGATGAATTAGCTTGTGCTGAATTGAATGGTGAGTGGATTGCAATGCCTGACTCTGGGATGAAACCATTCATTGGAATGGTCGATACATCCATCACAGGTTTATTACCAGTCCTTAAAATGGGAGGGTCACAAATATCTGTAAATGGAAATCCTTTTATGCAGGTACAGATAGACACATTTGGTACCTATGGAGCATTTGTTACAATGGACACTACTTTGATGTCTGATTCTATAGATGTTGAAACTATTGTATGTCAACCAAGAATATTTTCTCCTGCTGGCTCAGGAACTGTATTTGAGTTTACAGAGACAAATATTATTTATTCTTTAGAGCGCTCTGAACAAGTTACTGCAAGAATCTTTAATCTGTCTGGAAGATTAAAAAGAACTATTAAACCAGAATTTGCATCAGAACTTGGATATCAAGTTATGAACTGGGATGGTAAAGATTCAAATGGTGAGATTGTTCCAAGTGGTCTATATATTGTTACTCTTGAAAAAGAAGACACCATTCTGAGAACTACTGTCGGGGTTCTAAATCGATGAAACATCTGCTATCGATATTGCTCCTCTTATCGCCTCTACTTAGTCAATATGACCAATTATTTGTGGGAACTCGCCCGCTCAGTATGGGTGGAGCATTCATTGCAGTTGCTGATGATGCAAATGCAATTACCTGGAATCCAGCTGGCTTACCTGGACTTCGTAGGACGGAATTCACTTCAACCTATGCTAACCTCTATAATATGGGAATCACACAATCTTATATAGGATTTGTAAGACCATTTTCAGATCGTATTGCACTTGGATTTGATTGGTCAAATGTAGGCTATGATGATAATGAATTATCCTATGGAGAAAATAAATTAAATTTTGCTGTTGGAGCTCAACCAAATAAACTTTTCTCATTTGGCATCACACTAAAATACCTAATGAGAGATATGCTTTTAGACGAAGCATCCTATGGTAAAAGTTCAGGCATTGGATACGATGCAGGTTTTTTGATACAACCATTAAAAAATCTAAAGCTCGGGATTGGCATATATGATATTGGAGGAACATCTGTATCATACAAGGATAAGACCAGCGAGACAGTCCTTGGACAGGCGTTTAAATTAGGAATTAGTTACATGCCGTTTAATGGTCTAACAATTGCAGGTGATTTTGGAGATAGGTTTCATTTGGGTACTGAATATGTTTTGGCTAGTAGAGTTAGTTTCAGAGCAGGAGTCCAACAAGATGTAAGTGGTGATGAAAAGATAATGGTCCCATCTGCTGGAATATCCTTAAAGTTTAGAACAATAGTGATGGAATATGGATATGAAAGTCACCCGTATTTAGAACCAACACACCGAATATCCTTCGCGCTTCAATTAAGTCCTGCTGTAGTTAGTATTACCAAGACAACCATTGCACATAATCCAATCTTTCGATCTCTTCATCGTTACTATGAATCAGAACCATTTATAAAGGTCGGCCTAAAAAATATCTCTGATGAAGATTTACCAGTCAATGTCTCACTTTTTGTTCCTACCATGATGGATAATCCTCACTCAGAGTCAGTAACACTTCCTCCAAAATCAGATGAAGAATATGATGTTGGTGTCTCGTTTAGTAGTGATGTCCTTACCTCAAAAAAAGCCACCTTCGATAATCTGGTTCAGCCAGAGGTAAAAGTAACCTATAAACAAGGTGGTGAAGAGAAATTAGCCCAAAAGAAAATGGAATCTTCCTACGTTCTTGGTAAAGGCAAGCTAACATGGAGTAACCCTGAGATGATTGCATGCTATGTTACACCAGCAGACGCTGTTGTAGATAAATTTGCAAGAAATTTTATCCAATACTATACCCCTGTCCTGAATGACTATTTTGGAAGAAGTAATTTAGGACGAGCAATTATTCTCTATGATGCGCTGGGAACACATGGCCTAGTTTATAATATTGATCTAGAAACTCCATTCTTGGACATTGCCGATGATAAATCTGCGTTCGATACCGTGAAATATCCAGGAGACATGTTAAGAGATAAAATTGGTGACTGCGATGATCTCACAGCCCTTTATGGTTCGTTATTAGCTAATCTTGGAATTGAGACAATGTTTCTAGATGTTTTCAAACCCGGTGCTGGCCATATCTTTCTAATGTTTGATAGCGGGATCAAGCCTGATCATGTTACCAAGTACTTTTTAGACGAGAATGAAGTTGTTGTTTTGAACAATAAAGTCTGGATACCGATTGAGGCAACCCTGGTTGGTAAACCATTCTTTTCTGCATGGAAACAGGGAACGCTCAAGTACAATGAAATGAAAGCAGAGAATTATGTAAATGAAATCTCAGTTAAAGAAGCTACTGCAAAGTACATTGCAGGTTCACACATCACTCCTGACATGCCCATGCCAACTATTGATGGTATTAATGACCTACTAAAAGAGGATATAAAACAGTATGGAATGTGGTTAGAGCAAATTGTATATAATTCAGTTGGAAGCAAATTAATTGCTGCTGAGGACTATTATGATGCTGGGGTCAAATACATGGAATTCAAAAGGTATAAAGAAGCGATTGAAATGCTAGAGACAGCAATAAACATGAAACCTGTCTTCCCTGATGCCATTAATACCCTTGGTGTATGCTACACCAAGACAGAGGAGTATGCTAAGGCTATAGAGTTCTATGAAGAAGCAATCCAACAGGCAGGTGAGCATGCTGGTTTTATGTTAAATATTGCCATATCACAATTCATGTTAGGCAACAAAGGACTTGCAAAACAAAAGTATGATGAGGTAGTAATGATTGATCCGATGTTTGAGGGAAAACTAGACAAGGTGTTTGGCGCTGCAAAGGCTAGCATTGCAGGCCCAACAGATGGACCTACACTCAAAATATCCGATGACTTAGAGGCTGAGCTTGCTGAGGGATCTACCAAAGGCCTCGTAGAATTAAAAGAAGCACCTAAAAATGTGGAACCTGAAGATATTAAAAAGGTAGACTTTCGAAAACAAAGGGCCCGAAGCGATAATACTGTAGGAGTAACCTTTGCCAGACTTGGAAATTATTCAATGGCAATTGATTATTTTAAAAAGGCAATTAACAATGACCCTACTGAAATGGACTATAAGGTACATTTAGCTGTAGCATTATATAGAATGTATAAGTACGATGATGCACTTACATATTATGAGGAAGTTAAAAAAGCTAAACCCGAACTTGTTACACAATTGGACTTTATAGAGAGTATGGGGGAAAGCACTCCAAAATTTGATAAATTCGATTAAATTTGCTTAAATTATATACATCATGTTAAGAAAAATAATAGCTGTTCCACTTTTTTTTGGTCTTGTCTGGGCACAAGATGATGACGATCTAGATCTAGATGCGATGTGGGACAATACCGTTTGGAATGATATAGAAAGTGTTGCAGATGCTGGCTATGAGGTTGAAAAAGTAACTGCAGTCGCTGGTGTAAGAGGTGCTGAAGCAGAGGATGAGGCTCTGTATCATCTTTATTACCGGCAGTCTATGAAAGGTCCTAGTAAAGTAGAATTAAATAAAGCTCTTGGTAAATTGTTAAATACTTTGACCACCCTTAAAGAAAAGAATCCCCAACATGAAAAAATTCCTGAAGTGACTCACTATGTAATTCAGATATACAAAAAACTTGAGAATAAACCAAAAGCAAGAGAATACGAGAATGAGTTACTCACTGTTGCTCCCGAATCAAAGTGGGCGAAGTTTTATAAATAGTTTGAAAAAAATTGGATAATAAAAAAGCCCCAAAAAGGGGCTTTTTTATTTATAGACTTTTTTATTCCCTTCAGCATCCATAAGAATCCAACCACCTCCAGGTACTTCATTTCTTACTATGCCCTCTCCTCTAAGCGAACCATCTGGGAACCAGAACCTTGCCCGACCCCTTGGCACTCCATTGACATAGTTCATTTTCATTTCCTTTTTCCCATTTGAATACCATTGAATCCAAGGACCATTTTCATAACCATTTTTATACTTTATCTTTAGTGCCCTCTTTCCATTGGGATGCCATTCTCGATACCAACCATCGGGGTCTCCATTTATGAACTTAGCCTTTAGTGCTTTCTTTCCATTCTCATACCACTCGATATATCTTCCTTGCTCTTTTCCATCAATGTAAAAACCCCATATTGACCTTTTCCCATTTTCATACCATTCTCTATATTTGCCAACATACTTATCTTGATCAAATGTTGCAATTAGCTCCCGGTGTCTGGATGCTCCATCATCATACCATTGCTCAAATTCTCCATTCTTCTTTCCATTATCAAAGTGCCCAACCATTATAGGATCACCTATCTGATTTAATGTTTGCCATAGCCCATGTTTTATCCCATCTTTAAACTCTCCTGCCATAAGGCCTATGTCTAGTTGTTTCACTACAGGACCAGTATAGGGTATATCATCAAAATAGTAAACCCCTGCTAGAGAATCTAGGTAGCCCCACTCAACAGCTCTGGTGCTATCATCTTGCCCTTGAAGCAAAGTTAAAAGCAGAGATAATATAAAAACTGATTTATTATGGTTCATTGTAATTGTCTTAAATGGTACTAGATAACCGCGAAAGTTAAAAAAAATAGACTAGTTTACTAAAAGTAAAAAAAAGCATCCATTAGTGTTGTTCTTTAGAGCTAATATTTTGATATTAATTTTTTATGGACATTTAAGTTTGATAATAAAAAAAGCTAGTACAAGACTTTGTAGGTTTTAATCTCAAATGGATCGAGCTTTAGCTTAAGCGATCCTTTGATCTGCACATAATCACCAAGCTCTTTCCACTCCATAAGATCACACTCTAAAATCTTTCCATTCAATTTAATAGTCCCACTGGACATTCTACCGTGTGTCTCAATAATTCTTATGATCCAGGCATCTTCTTTTTCCGCTTTTTTTAGAACTGATAGTTCCAACCCTTCTCCCGTTAACTCAACAGGGATTTTTACCTTCCCAGCCATCCCATCAAATAATATTGGCTCTTGGTTCAAACAAGAAGCCTCACTAATGACATTTGAATGTATCAAATTATCTTTATGCGGAAAAAGGCTGTAGGTAAATGAATGTGATCCTTTGTCTGCATCAGGATCAGGATTAGTAGGTGAACGCAGAAGGTTAAGGTCTAATAAATTATCATGAACCATGTAGCCATATTTACAATCATTTAGCAGAGCGAATCCGTTATCATGATCAGAAAGGTCTGCATATTTATGCCCAACAACCTCAAATTTGGCCTTGTCCCAGCTGGTGTTTCTATGGGTGTTTCGTCGCACATGCCCATACTGGATATCAAATGAGGCTTGCTCTGCTCTAACATTTATAGGGAAATGGACCCTCAACATTTTGTGGTTCTCCAACCAATCGACATTAGTCAAAAAATCCAATCTCTTGGATTGAGGATGTAGGCTGATCACTTGTTGAATACTGGAATTCCCAATCTTATATTCAAATTTCAATTGCTGTACAACGCTTCCTTTTGAATAACAAGATGCATGGGTTACTTCTGCCGTTTCAATCAATGCATCTCTGTAAAAGAAATCCACATCCCAAGCGTCCCAGTTATTTGGTCTGTCTTCATATAAGGAGAGTATGTTCCCTGCCTCCGCCATGAATTCTTTTTCTAGTTCTTTGTCATAGCTAGAAGTCAGTGTCCCCTCTTCATCAAATTCATATTTAATTAAATCATTTTCAAGTATTAGATCGTCATCTGTTTCAAGGTTATGAACAATACTATTACCTTTTTTGAATGTAGCAAATGAGAGAGGATCTAGATCTATTAAAGCAAGTAATCCTTCTCCTGTTCTCTGCAACGGGATTGCATTCCCAGCTTCATCTAAGATCTGATGATTTTCAAGAGATTCTGGAATCTTAACCGAGCCTTTCCAAGAATATGATAGCGTATTGACTAATACGAATGATTCGGAGTCTTTTTTGAATAACTTCTTCGCAGATTTACTGATTAATTGATCACAACCTTTTTGAATCTGTTCATATTCAGCATGGGTAGTTTGATATACCAGATTAATGCTAGAGCCGGGTATTATGTCATGAAACTGATTAATTAATAATAACTTCCACAATCTGTCCAAATCTTCAATTGGATAGTCCTCAATTGGCAAACAGGAGAATAACATTTCTACAGAACGTAATTTCCATTCCAACTTTCGATTTTGTTTTTTTACAAGTCCATGAGTGGTAAGAGTACCTCTGTGGAGTTCAAGGTAGAGCTCCCCTACCCAGGTCTCCAAATAATCTTTGTGTTTATCTAGCCTATCAAAAAAATTCTTTGCAGTATCAAACTGAACTCTTGGTGAATTTTCAAGGTTGGACATCCTTCTACCGAGTTCGATATTTTCTGGTTTTGGTCCTCCGCCACCATCTCCAACCCCAAATAGTGATATAAATTCATTGAGCCTGTCTTTTTCTTTGAATCCTTTTTGAGCTGGCAACAGAAACTCAGTGTCTAATTCACTATTATAGGTGTTCTCAGGAGGAAAATGTGTCAAGATCTCTGTCCCATCAATCCCGCGCCAGTTGAAGGTA
>MDTB01128925.1_pt1 | contig 29037 bp, 19 predicted proteins | sample 811161 | NCBI WGS metagenome assembly MDTB01 (sample SAMN05326650, study PRJNA326480) | marine metagenome | isolation source: seawater | place: Mediterranean Sea | collected 2009
CCAGAATTAATGGCGCGGCAGGGGAGATTCGAACTCCCGAGGTGAAACACCACTGGATTAGCAATCCAGCGCAATGGCCAGGCTATGCGACTGCCGCAGTGCTCTCACGACGATAGGTCCCTGCTTAAGCCGAGCGGTCTCACTCTTCCTCTTCTGAGGCTCGCATATCGACTAATGATGAGGGCAATCTAGCTACAAATATGACCTCATCTGCATATCCCTTCTTATCCGGCTTCCTTAGCTCCATTATTCTGGTCCCCTTTGTAACCTTGCCAAGGGTTTCCTTTGTCTGAACAGAAGCCATCCTAATCATCATTCCCTTCGAGGTCAACATAAATAACTGATCATTGAGATCCGGTATCTGCCTTACAGCTACAATCTCATCATCTTTGTCGAGGGCCATGGTTTTGACTCCCTTTGTCCCTCTATTCGTTCTCCTGTAACCATCTCTTTCGAAAATGGCCTCACCATCGCCATCTATCGCGGGATCTCCGGTTGCCTCATCGGTCACTGAAATCATCTCGCCCGACCCAAGCCTGCTCCTCTTGGCCATACCATGCTTGGATACCGTAAGCACACTAGTTTCAAAGTCATCAGTAACTATCATTCCAATGACTCGATCACCTTTAGTTAGTTTCATCCCAGATACGCCCTGGCTGACTCTTCCCTGTACTCTAACTAACTGAGTAGTTTGCTCCTCTCCTGAAGAAGGATCAACTTTTTTCCGTACTTCAGCGGGCATAAACCTGCATGCATTGCCCTTGGCAGAAACCAGTACAACATGATCCGCTTCAGTAGCCGATCTTACAGAAACAAGAGAATCAGAGGCACCCTCTGCAAATTTTATTGCGTATTTTCCATTTCTATTTATTTTGACATATTCTGATAGTTGACTTCTCTTGATCCTTCCATTTAGAGTTGAGAATATTAGGTAATGGCCATCTGGATTATCAATGAGTTGTTTACTAATTGGCAGGATAGATATGACCTTCTCTTCGTCTCTTATTCCTGCCAATAGATTCCTAATGTGCGTCCCTCTGCCATATCTGCTTGCAGAAGGTGTTTCCCAGGCCCTAAGGCCATACACCCTTCCATGATTGGTAAATATTAGCAACCTGTCCTTGCTGAAGCAGGTTAGTATTGATTTCGGAAAATCCTCGTCCTTTGTAGTCACTCCTTTCAGTCCTTTACCTCCCCTATTCTGAAGCCTGAAAGATTCCACTGGCATATGTCGGATATAATTGTCCTCGGAGAGGGATATCACAATTGCTCGCTCCTCAATCAAATCTTCCCTATCCATTGATAGGGGCATAGGATCAATGGAAGATCTACGCTCATCTCCATGTTTCTCAACCATTTCATCAAGTTCCTCGATTAATATCCGAAGACGTCGAGGCTTTGAGGAAATTATATCTTGCAAATCCGCAATTTTAATTTTCAATTCATCATATTCGTTCTTTACCTTCTCGACATCTAGGCGGCTTAATTGATATAATCGGCGCTCGGCTATGGCTTTAGCCTGAGGCTCAGTAAAGTCAAATTTGGATATTCCAGAGAACTTCTCAATTCCTCGCAATACGGACTCAAATTGATCTCTGCCCGAACTCGCCTTTCCAACTGCAATAACATCATCAATTCTGTCTTGTGCCTTCACCAGTCCCTCAAGAATATGGGCCCTAGCCTCAGCCTTTTCTAACTCAAACGTGGCCCTTCTTTCAATGACTGACTCTCTGTGCTCGACATACGTGTGCAGAATCACTGGCAGGGTCAAAAGTACTGGCCTCCCATCTAAGATTCCCATCATATTTGCTGAATACGACTCCTGCAACCTACTAGATTTGAATAGCTGATTCAGAACTGCATTGGGATCAGCATTATTCTTAACTTCTATAACGACTCTTATCCCTTCCTTAGATGACTCATCTCTGATGTCTCTGATCCCAATCACTGAGCCCTTTGAAACTAAATCAGCTATGTGAACGAGCATATCTGATTTCTTTACTTGATACGGAATTTCGTGTATTATTATCATTTTTCCTTTGGAATCATCTTGTACGTCACACTTTGAGCGAACATGGAATCTTCCCTTGCCAGTCGAGTACATATCGAGGATACCATCTATTCCATGGATGGTTGCACCAGTTGGGAAATCAGGACCCTTGATATGACTCATATACTCCTCAATAGGGATATCAGGCACTTCCTTACTTTCAGCTCCTTCTTTGAGGATGTGGTCGACGTGCATCCTAACCGCTCCAGCCACCTCAGTAAGGTTGTGAGGGGGCATCCTTGTTGCCATTCCGACCGCAATACCGTCACTACCATTCAGCAGTAGATTCGGCAATCTTGCAGGTAGAACGGTAGGCTCCATTTCGGAATCATCAAAATTAGGCTGAAAATCGACAGTTTTTTTCTCAATATCCTCCAGCATGTGTTTTGAAATCTTATCCAATCTGCTTTCCGTATAACGCATCGCAGCTGGGGGGTCACCATCAATCGAACCAAAATTGCCCTGCCCATCAACAAGGGGGTATCGTAATGAGAATTCTTGCGCCATCCTAACCATCGTATCATAAATCGACAGATCCCCATGAGGATGGTATTTTCCCATCACTTCGCCCACTGAACGTGCAGATTTACTATATTTCCTCTCAGAAGTATGCCCTCCTTCATACATCCCGTAAAGCACACGTCGATGTACCGGCTTCAAACCGTCTCTGACATCGGGTAAAGCTCTGCCAATAATGACTGACATAGCATAATTGATGTACGATGTCTTCATTTCCTTATTCAAAGTATGATTTAGTATATTCTCATTTTTTATGGATAAATCTTCCTTTGTATTTTCTTCAGATGTCAAGATTTGTCACCTCCTTAGCGTATTTTTCGATAAATGCTCTACGATCAGGGACATCTTCGCCCATCAATATCTCAAATAGCCTATCGGTTTCCTCCGCATCTTGAACTGTTACCTTTAGCATAGTTCTAGTTTCTGGATTCATCGTAGTTTCCCAGAGTTGATCTGGATTCATCTCGCCCAGCCCCTTGTATCTCTGAACCCCAATTTTGGCATTAGGATTATCCCCCTGTAACTCTAACATCACTTTGTCTCTTTCTTCATCCGAGAATACATATCTACTCACTCTTCCCTTAGATAATTGATACAAAGGAGGCTGAGCGATATAGACGTGTCCTTCTTCTATGGCGGGTCTCATGAATCTCCAGAGGAATGTCAACATTAGTGTTCTTATGTGCGCCCCATCAATATCTGCATCACACATTATTATTATCTTCGAATACCGTAATTTCCCAGCATCAAAAGCTCCCTCCTCTTCGCTATTATTTCCAACGCCAGCTCCAAGAGCGCGAATCATAGTCTGGATTTCCTGATTCTGGAATACCTTTGCAGCATTATGTTTCTGGCGCTCTACGTTCAGTATCTTCCCCCTCAGAGGAAGTATAGCCTGTATTCTCCGATCTCTACCGGTTTTTGCCGAACCTCCAGCGGAATCACCCTCGACGAGATATACCTCGCACTCGCTAGGGTCTCTTGATTGACAGTCGGCAAGCTTCCCAGGCAGCCCCCCTCCTTCTAAGACGCCCTTCCTACGGGTCAAATCTCTGGCCTTCCTTGCCGCCTCCCTGGCTTTTGATGCGAGAAGGGCCTTTTCGACAATTTGCTTTGCAACCGACGGATTCTCTTCAAAGAACTCGCCTAATTTGTCGTAAACAATGGTCTGCACTATGCCGGTTACCTCACTGCTCACAAGCTTATCCTTCGTCTGCGACGAGAATGATGGATCTGGATGCTTTACACTGACTACCGCTGCAAGGCCTTCTCGGACATCATCTCCAGATAATGCATCTCCCTTGAGTAATTTCTTCTTCTTTGCGTATGAGTTGACCGAACTGGTAAGGGCAGTACGAAGGCCCGACATATGAGTCCCCCCGTCCTTGTTTCTTATGATGTTAGTATAGCAACGAATCGACTCACTGAAAGCATCCGACCACTGCAAAGCTAGCTCTACCTCTACATTACCTTTCTCGATTTCCTTGTCGCCTCTGATCTTTATCACTTCTGGATGTAAGACTTCTCTTCTTTCATTTAATTGCCTCACATATTCGGAAAGGCCCCCTTCATACAGGTGCTCTGACGTATGTTTATTCTCATCTCTCTCATCGGTAATTGTAATTTTTAATCCCGCATTCAGGAAAGCGGTCTCGCCTACTCGAGTGTCCACTTCTTCGAAATCGAAGTCTGTGATATCAGTGAATATTGACAGATCAGGACGGAACGAGATCTTTGTGCCAGTATCGTCACAATTCCCGATTTCCTTCAATGCTTCAATTGGAACTCCTGCCTCATATCTTTGAAAATAGATTACGCCATCTCTGTGAATGGTCATTTCCATCCATTCTGACACAGCATTTACCGCCGAAACACCAACTCCATGAAGTCCGCCCGATACTTTGTAAGAGCTATTGTCGAACTTCCCGCCCGCATGTAACTTGGTCATTATTACCTCGGCCGCAGATATTCCATATTCCTCATGAATGCCGACTGGGATCCCTCTTCCATAATCTCTTACAGAAAGTGAACCACCTTGATGAAGAGTGATATCAATTGAATCGGTGTGTCCAGCAAGATGTTCATCCACGGAGTTATCTACAACTTCCCAGATACAGTGATGGAGTGCAGAACCATCATGAGGATCACCAAGGTACATACCCGGTCTTTTTCTAACTGCCTCTAGTCCTTCAAGGACCTGTATGCTATCAGCATCATAGTTATCTGCCACTTTAATCAACCCGATTCCTTGAGGGTTCCGTAGGAACCCTCAATCTAATTGATGTATTCTAGTGTTAGGTGGTTATTCAACTCTACTAGTATATTCCCTAATATCATTCAATTTCAACAGTTTATTTACACGGCGAAAAAAGCATATTGCCGTTCTTCTGGAAGGTCAATATCCTGCAATAGTCTAATATTCTCGATATTCAGATAAGGCTCAAGAAACATATTGGAGAATGGACTTTCTGTTTATAGTAGATCATATTTCAGGTTCAAACCTGCCTATCGCAACCTGAGATGAAGAAAGTGGATGTTGGTCTTATGCCATTCGAAGTTGAAAAATTATCGCAACTAGGCACACGACACGATTAAACAGAATCCTATGGTCGAAGTAGTACATGGAGATGCCACAGGTGTGCGTCGTGCTGAGCGGTCACACTGTGGATGAGATGCTCAAAGACGCTACATTAGCAATGGCTTCAGGAGCTGATTTAGTAGAAGTCAGGTTAGATAATCTCTGGGTCCGTGAAGTAGAGATAGACGATTCAGAAGATGAACCAGAGACAAAAAGAAGAGCAAGAAAGGAAATCGAGTACGAGGCTCTCCCGCTGGAATCAGTAGATCTACATGAGGCACTATCTTCATTCAAACAAGGGATAGAACTCCCCGTAATATTGACATGCAGGCCTGAAAGACAGGGGGGTTACTATCCAGGGGATGAAGAGAGTAGAATAGAAGTTCTTAGAACCGCAATAAAAAGTGAAGTTAGTTGGATAGATTTAGAGGTAGATATATCCCTCAAGGACAGAGATTCATTAATGGAAATAGCAAAAGGAAAAACAAAAGTAGTAGCTTCACACCACTCTGAAGAAGCCCCTCCTCCTGCAAATGAAATAATCTCTGAAATAGAGGATTATGCCAGCTATGGGGACATGGTAAAAATCTGCTATCCAATTTCCGGATCAGAGGGTGCCCTGAGGATATTCGAGGCCGCATGGGAGTTGAGAAGTTCCGAAATCAAAGCGTCCTTGATGGGAATCGGCCCAGGAGGGGACTGGGTGAGAATTCATGCACCTCTGCTGAATCAGAATTTCGTATATTCGACAATGCAGACTGGTTGGCACTTGTCGCACTCTGGGAAAATAAACGTATCAGATTTAGCTACAGCATGGAAACTTCTTGGTTACGCCTAATTATTCGCAATATCCTTACTTTCACCATCTAAGTAGGGAAGGTCTCGGCTTTCTTCAACTTCAATATCTTCTCTACCATTTGCCATGTATCTAGTGTGGATGATCATTGGTAGTATAATACAAGCAAGTGGCAGTGATCCAACCAAAAGAGTAGCAGTAAATTTAGGGATATTCAATCTTTCTTCAACGTCTATCAGAACTTCAATATCGATATCTCCACCGGTCGCTTCAGTGTTGCTATGCCTTCTATTGTCCCAGCCATCAATTACCAGATAGTAAAGGATTTCACCTCCTCCGAAGAAGCCCGATCCCGAGGAATCAATAGCGACCGAGAATTCGGTGTAGGTAGTCCCCTCATATGCATGAACATCTCTGAATGGAAGCCAGTCATCCATGTCTCGCCACTCAACGGGAAGCTCTTCGAACGCTTCAAAGAATGAATCATCTTCTCTCAGCTCGTAACCAAGTGTATACCTGTCCCAGTTAGGCTGAGTCATCAGATAGATGTCAGAGCTTGGATTCAAGGGAGGATCATCTTGATTGCTAGTTATGCTTATGCAAAATGAATACATGTATCCTGGAACGAGCTTCATAGATACTGCAGTGGCACTATCATTGTCAACAGTGAAATCTACAAAAACATCAGACTGCAAGCTGTACAGTGGCCCTTCGTTATTCCAGAAAGAGTCTCCAACTGGCTCCAAAGAAATACTATTGGATGCAACTAAATCATTTACTGCTGGGACATTACAAGATCCACTAGATTGTGCTGAAGCAACCGGCGAAGATATTATCATTAGAGCGAAAAAAATTGGAGAGACTATAGAAAGATTGACCAAAAATGAGAATGTTTTCTCCCCCTTCATAGGATCCACCTTAACGTCTCCTTGTTCTAATGGGGCGAACGTATCCTGATTCAGAGTCACGCCTATCTTCTTGAGAAAGGTACTTTGGCTGAGGAGGGGGCTTATGCTGATCCATACCGGGTAGGCCTCCATCGGCCTCAACCTCGTCGACATCATAGGTTTCCATCATCTCGTCAGCATCAAGTTCTTCTTCATCTTTCTGCCTCATAATAATCCAACCTAACACCAACACCAGTCCGACAAGAGCAAGAAGTCCACCGCTCTCCTTGTTGGGGACTATGTCCTCCCAAGTTAGATCAGCAAGCGACTTTGGGACGTATTCGTCCTCAGTGGATAATACAGTAATCACGTAATCTTTGAGTGCGCATACATTTACGGCATCACAGACCTGCAAAGTAATCTTAATTTCACCCTCTTCGTCCCAGTTTAGAGGATTCCAATCCCAGTCATTCCTATAGTCGCCATCTCCATTGGAATCTATGTTGGCATCCAAATCCCATCTGACAACTAGATTTCCTGAAAGCGACCTGTCATTGTCGTTCACAGGATCTCCATCTCCATCCGAATCAACGGATGAGTCCATATCCATCCAGGCCACGAGGCCATCTTCTAGATCTTGATCGAATACACTGTAATTTAGGAGAATAGGATCTCCAACATTGACGTAATCGGATGAAACAGGATTGGTAGTTAGAATTTCAGGAGTTTGGGAGACAAGAACAAGGATATTGGTTGAGTTAGTCTCGCCCCCCTCGAATCCATCTACGACGGTGAGAGTAACAATGTAGGTGCCAGGGATGGAATACTGGTGCCAGACTATCGCCCCCTCGACTTGAGGCGTTGCATCACCAAAATCCCAAATCCATCTTGTTATTCCATTCCAATCCTCACTGCTGGAGTCCACAGATGATTTGCCAATGAACACGGGGTCCGAATCATAACTCCTTGAGCCATCAAATTTCATTAGACTGTCTGGGGAGACGAATGCATCACCTTCCTCAGTCTGAGGGACTTGCCAAATTATCTGCTCATCCTCTTCTGGCTCTCGTTCTAGAATAATGTCATCGACACTTGGGCAGGAGAAGTCTATCTGTGGAATAGGTAGCGGATTTTCTATCCTCAGAGTGAATGACTTCAGTGCAGACTCTAGGCCAAGTATATCTGTGACAGTAAGAGTTACTGTGTAGAGTCCCGGATCCATGAATGTGTGGCTGACAGAAGTTACATTCTGGATAGGATCATCTAAATCAGAAATCGTCCAACGTGTCAACAATTGGGATGAGTCCCCATCCGGATCGAAAGAGTAGCTAGTAAAGGTGTATGTGGTGTCTACATTTCCATCTGCCGGCCTAGAGAATACTGCAACAGGCCTTTGATTGATCACATTTACTTGAAGAATTGCGGATGTTGAATTTCCATCATCATCTGTTACGGCAATAGTAATATTTTTCATTCCGGGGGTCAACCAACCAACTGTTGGTTTCGCATCATTAGATGAAGTCTGAGAGTAATCTGATGTCATAGTCATCCCGCCTCCATCAAGATTGACGCCCTCCTCGAAAGACCAGTCATAGTCTACAATCATGCCATCACTATCCCTGAAAACAGTGGGAAGAGTCAATGGAGTCAGGGTGTAAGTCTGTAGCGGAGAGTCATAAATCTGCTGAGGAACTCTATTTAGGATCTTAATGAAAATCGTATGCTCGACATTATGAATGCCATCACTTACAAGTAAAGAGAGAGTATATACAATTCCTTCAGCACTTCCATCGACCCAAGAATGACTGGATTCATAGAGCCCTATCCCTGACTGGATTTCGCCATCTCCCCAGTTCCATTCGAAGTATAATTCCTCTAAAGGAAGATTATCCGTGGTTCCCAGAGCAGAAAACATAACTTGCTGATTGGTTAGTAAAATCAACTCTTCCGGTACTACGACTCCCTCAACTGAAATTTCAGGAACTGGGTCACTGGTATCTTCAACTACCAAGGACCAAGTTTGTGATTCTGAAAAGTATCCCCCTTGATCCATCACTGTTAGGACTACAGGATAAACGCCTGGATTCATGTATTGATGGACAGGATTCTTCAGAGTAGAGGATACATTATCACCTAAGTCCCAGTAGTATGCAATTGGCGTCTCGTTCTTTGAAAAAGATCCATTCTCCATACCGAAACCCCACTCATCGTATCCCGAACCGAACATGTTTACAGGTAACCACGTCTGTGTTGAGTTTGTAGAGACGGAAATAGATGCAACCGGCTTCAGGTTAGTTAAGTCAATCGGCAAAGAGAAAGCCTGGTCAACTAATTCGGATGTGACATCATTTATGCTCACTCCGAAAGTCCATTGCCCTGAATAAGGAGGGGTAAACCAAACACTCTTTTCGGTAGACACACTATTGCCCGCAGTTAATGAGAACACTTTCGTGTCTACTAACGAGTTATTTGCGAACGCGTCCACTGTAACCTCAAGAATCTCAAAAAATGAATTTGAAACAACCCCCAAATCAATCTGTACGCTGTCCGATAGGCCATCCGAGTCTCTATCAAAATCTTCAATTGATTCAATTGATACTTCTGCAGGGTCGGTGACAAGCATCGCTTGAACCGTCACAGTCGCAGTCGGGTAACTGCCACTGGTTATTCCACAAGTGGCGTAATTATAGTCACAATCGTCAACCGCAGACTCGTACCAAGTTGTCATCCAGACTTCATCTATATCCGTTCCGAAATCATGAATTAGGCCAGTCACAGAACCGGTGACAGGATCAACTCTCATCCGGCTCATAGACCAACTCCCGGTACTGCTATCTTTAGCCAGCAATGCACCCTCGAATCCAAATTCGGAAGGTTGAACCATGATATTTAGGGGAGCTCCAGAACCTTGATTAAACTTGTAAGCCCTCATTCCCCATCCTTCCAGGTCTTGTGAAGGCCCCGTCCATGGATTGACCCATTGATCGTTGAATCCGCTCATCTGAGCTTTACAGACGTAAGCCGCAATACATCCAGTACTCAAATCTAGATTGGTGAACCCGAAGGCTCCTTGGCCACTATCGACAGAAACAGCCAATGTGAAATTAGCGAAGATATCACTCATGGTGGTTCCAATTGGAGTGGATCCAGGAAGGGGATTGGAGGCCAGATCCTCTATCCCTTTCCCTCCCGTATCAGTATCAGCAACCAAGGCTGATATCGCAGATGCCCCGCCCAATTTATCAGAGAGATACATCAAAAATAAGAATCCAGCCCCATAATCTGCAATCCTCTGATTCCACCACCTAACGCTCATATTAGAATTCTGTGACCATTCATTGGCGTGCCCAGTCAGAGAACTAGTTACTCCAAAACATAGGTAGGCTGCCATATCAGCGGCCCCCTCGTCGATCCAAATATACTCGAACGGATCCCTAGCATTGTGCAGTAGGTGCTGGAACTCATGAGCCAGTATGGTATTCCTCCAGCTCAAATCATCAACATCCATGAATACCGACTCCTTAGATGATGATAGGCCCGGAACAAAATAACCTCCGATTCCCCCTCCTCCATCTATCGAGAATATGACAATCTCTATCTGACAGGTATTGTCCACGTCAGGGGCCGATCCGAAGTAGCTAGTTACTGTAGGAAATATCGTAGATTCCCAAGTTGAGGCAATATCGTTCAGCGTGGTTGAAGGTATTACCTGGCCATCCTCCACAAAAATTGCAGAATTACTGGAGACTTTCTGTACTGTAGCTACTATTGATCCTCCAGCAGTAGCCACATCATCAGTATCCCCCACGCTCCATGCATTTTCACAGCTCCTAGTACTGGATCTGGAATTAATGTAAGAATCAGAGAAGGGGAGAGTCAAATCAGGATAGCCATGAGATCTCCACTGTGACTTTAGGAATCCCGTTGCAGAGTATATAGGAACTGGGGACTCGGAGAATAAATATTCCTTCCCCTGAACGATGGGATCGAACTCAGCAAGATCACCGACAAACCCATGTAAATCTTCGTCATCAACATCCTCAGCCATTGCCAAAGGAGACAAACTCGTCACTATCATCAAGAGCGCCAGTACAGTAGCGCTAAACGAAGAATCACTACATTCCCGGCCCGACATACTCAACACTCCGTGTTGTAACTAGGACGAATCGGTTCTAAGACGTATTTTAACACCGATGGAGCATCGTTCATACATGAGTCGTACAGGGCGGAGTGGTTTACTATTCTCTCTTCTCTTTTTGGCGGTTGTATTTTCTCCGTTGTTGAGAGCCGAAAATACCGATCAATACGAGGAAAATGTTGAGCATGAAATCATCATACTAAGCGAACATTACCATCAAACTGACGCATTCACACAAGGACTAGAATTACACAACGGAACAATATATGAGAGTACAGGACTCTACGGTTTCTCCTCATTAAGGGAAGTCGATCCATTAACTGGCGATGTTATCAGGTCAAAGTCATTTAATGACACAGTATTTTCAGAGGGCATTACCGTGCACAATGATACCATTGTCATGCTAACTTGGAAGAGTCAAATTGCATATGTTTTCGAGATGGAAAATCTAACCCAGGTATCTTCATATGAGTATGAAGGGGAGGGATGGGGAATTTGCTTCAACGGGGATTCTTTCGTCATGTCAAATGGAACTTCCAGTATTTCATTTCGTAATACAGAAACGTTTGAGATTGAGAGAACGGTCTCAGTCACAGATAGTTTTGGCAACCCAATAAATAAAATAAATGAGTTGGAATGTGTTAATACTCCTGCCGGTCCAAGAATAATCGCCAATCTTTGGCAACGGGATATAATTGTGGCGTTTGATCCTTCCAACGGTACGGTTGTAGCGGAGTATGACGCTAGCCACCTCTCCTCTGAAAATAGTCATGGCATTAACAACGTACTCAACGGTATCGCTCATAATACAGACTCAGAATTCTGGATTACTGGAAAGAATTGGTCTAAAATGTACCTTATTCAATTGACAAATCTTTCACAGGACGGAGAGGATATTTGTTTACCATCCTGTGAGACAGACCAAGATTCTATTTTCTCATGGACTGGGTCAGTGACTATTACATTCTTTTTTGTAGGGGTATTGTTCATATCTTTCTGGCGGTATAATATGCCTGTTGGGGAGAAGGAGGCAGAAACTGATAATCGGCATGATGAACAGCCCACTCCTACTCCGCAGTCCCAAGAGGATGGGGTGATACTCGATGATTGAAGAGTTTGAAGAGGATTTGGATGAATCTACAGGCCTACAACTCTGGCTATCGGATCTCTCGACAGATTCTGCTACCAGGAACCTAGGGGCAGTATTGATAGGAATCGGTGGCATGCTGGGTTTCATCATAGGAATAATGCTGATTTCTGGTAATGTAAGTGATATCCTTTCAGGACAAGTTGAGCAGTCGGGAGGAACCGCAGATGTGGAAGGAATAGTCATCTCAGAACTAGTCAGCAACTCATCCGGTGCAGAAGGAATAAGTGAAATTGATGTTTTACTTTATGATGAGGATGGAATAGTAATTGGTAGCGATTTAACGGACTCAGGAGGTAGATTCTCAATTGAAGATGTCCCTCGTAGGTCTGTTAAGTTGGAAGTTGCACATCCAGGAAATATCACTGTTCAGGTTTTGTTAATTCCCGGGGACTACTCTCAGATTACAATCACTTTGAGGGAGGGCGATGGGACACAAGTATTGGATATGGAAGGGGAAAGCTACCTGAGGGAGTCGGTTTTGATCGCCACGATATTTGCCATCTTTACTCTACTGACCGGGCTTGCAGGTATCTTTGGAGCTATCGAGGCAAGAAAAGGAATCAGCTACAAGAAGACATGGACTCTAGCTTTCCTCGGTCTTTGGAGTGGCGGACTAATGTTCGTGGGACCTCTATTCACACTATCGGGAATGGGTCTGGTCGGACTATCAAGGAGACAATTCTATGATGTACATTCCAAGGAGAGTTGACTATGTACCTTATCGCCATTGAAGGAGGGGATGGTAGCGGTAAGGGTCTAGCTACTAAGATAGTCTCTGAGGTAATGAGGAGGGAGTTCCCGTTCGTTTCTGTCAGTGTAACGGGAGAGCCCAGGAGGGATCACCCATTGGGTAGGTTAGCTATCGATTCCGTCAGGAGAAAAACCACAAGTCCCGAGAGAGAGGCTGGATTGTTCGCGGCTGACAGGGTCGATCACTCCCACGGCTGGATTCTTCCAAGGTTAGAATCTGGAATTGGAGTGGTCAGTGAGAGGAACATACACTCATCTCTGGTATACCAAGGAATAGTGGGCCAACTGGGGGTAGAAAAAGTGGCACATATGAATTCAGCTGCTTTAGTACCAGATCTATGTATTTGGGTCGATTGCGATCCAAAGGTTGCCTTGGACAGGATAAAAAGCGGAACATTGAGGGCGCACTCGGACAAAGAAGAATATTTCGAGACCAGCAAACTTCAGAAGATGATTAGAGAAGGATATACTCAACTCCTATCTGGAAATATTGAGATGCCAACTCCTTTCGATATGGGCGCGATCATCGGGCCCGTTCTTAACGAAGGTTCCGAAGACGAATTCAAAACGAAGCTCAAATCTCTTATCCGGAACTTTATGCATTCTCGTCCCGAACCTGTAAATGTTCGTTCGGAAATAGTAGATAGGAATCTAGTCAGAGAGCTGATAAAATCCTCCAGAGGGCAATCGACATTACAAGGATTGGGAGTGAGACCTGCAATTAGGGAACAAGAATGGCTGAATGGAGATTCTCCGTGGAGGGTACTCAAGAAATTTCAAGGAGCTCATTCTGATATTCTTGCAAAGTCAATAGAGGGAGAGAGGGTAGATGTTCCAAATAACGTATTATCCCACTCTATTTCCTCAATCTGTGGGACGTTATCAATAATGAGAACGGCGAATATAAGGGAACTCAGAAAGTCACTTGGCCCAGTAAGATCTGTTTCAGAGAGACATACTCAGACAATTGTTAGGTATCTAAATGAGAAACTGGGATGTATACATCAGCATAGGTCCCTAATAGGGAGAGAGGCCCCCCGCTCCCAGATGAATGATGAATCACGATCTTTCGGACGCTTAGCTATAGCAATATGGCCCCTTAAGGACGTCCTCATGAAATGGATGAAGAAAAATCCAGATACCCATATCAGATTTGCATTTGGGCAGATAATCAGATCTGGAAAATATCCTTCAGCCGTGAAATCCACATTAGAGAGGATCGCCATAATAGGGCCCGGCAGAGAATCGTTTCCGTTACCAAAAAACGAAAATGACCTTATTTCGTGGTGGACAATGAAATCTCTTTGATTATTTCAATGTCAATTTCGAATTTGCGGGCAGTAAGACAGAGGAGGGCGAATCAAATAACTCAGGCCTAGAGGAAAGAGCCGAGCTTACGAACCAACCTATGACAAAACCAGCCATGAATCCTGTGATAACTCTGATTATATTTGTAGATTCATATACAGTTAGTAATTGAGTAAATCCATCCATCGCCATGGGCACTATACCTAAAGCTAGGAATAATATCATCAATCTCAAACGTCCATCATTGAGATACACAGATTCTATGGAATCATCATCAAAAACTGAAAGGAAAGAATCCCTAACAGTCCACCTATTATATCCTCTCATTCTGAAGAATAATGATCCCATGAATAATCCCATGAAGATTCCAACGTCCCTAGCACAAACCGGCATCTGATTTTCATTTATCTTCCACGAACGATCATGCTTTTGATGACAGTTTATATCTCCAAAAGCGTACACTAAACCAAACACTGGATTCAGCTCAGACCACGCGAACGAACCGCCGTGAGATGATTGATTATGGCCCAAACTACCTCTCTCATCATTGTCGCTATTGCCCCAACTCCCCTCATTCATGTAGTCTACTGCATTAGCTCTTCCAGATAGTTCTGGCACACTTCCCTCTGCCAACATAAGAGGGGAGATGAAGAACATCAACAATAAGAATCCTGAGATAGAACTTATGAGGCTAGAAACTCGCAACTCTCTATTTCTCTCACTTCGTCCATTCTTCAGCCTGACATTACCGGGTCCGCTACTCTGTGACTCACTCTCCTGCGGCTGATTATCCTCCAAATCACCATCCTCTGAATCTTCGTCCTTTGCACTTCTATTGTAAATCGCACAAGCAGTAACAACAATAGATCCAGCAATTAGAACAACCGGAGAATCATCTAATTGGATACCAGCAATCTCGCTGTGACTGCAAAAGATGCACACGTTACCTCCAATTATCCATGGCAAATCAATGTATCTCATGATCCCCAACTCTTGAGCTGTATCTACTCACGAGGGTCATGACCGATATCACTACCAGGGATTTATTCTCTATCTCGGTAGTCGCTGGTTCCATGGTTGGAAACACTTTCTTTTTCACATCTTCACTAGCTACGTCATCTCAAGATAGAACTACCTAATCTCCTAGCTCGCTCAAATCAGAATCTAATTCAGACACAAGCCACCCATGCAGCTTGTCCCCTCCCATTTCTGATAGTGTGGAATTTAGAAATGCTGCAATCAGAGTACTTTTGGACTCATTGGGAGACAATCCTCTGGAAGCAAGGTAGAACATCTGATCTCTGTCAACAGGCCCACTGGCGGTCCCATGTCCACACCCAACCACATCATGCTCGGATACTTCTAACTCGGGAATAGAATCAGCCTGTGCATCTCTGGATAATAGGAGATTCTGAAATAACTGAGCCGCATCAGCACCATTCGAACCTTTAGAGACGCGTAACATCCCAGTACCTATTGTCCTGCTATTTCCGCCACAGGCAGAGTTCCAGTCCAATCTACTGAAAGTTTCAGGCGAGTCATGATATATCTCAATGTGATGGTCGAGACTCATTTCCCTTGCCGAGAGTATAGATCCCAATACATTCAGATTCCCTCCTGGTTGAAACATCCTATATCGAAGATCAGCCTTTGTTATTGTCGAGCCAGATGAAACAGTTCCAGCTTTGAATTGAGAATTACGAGGAATAGAAATTGACTCAACTCTCAGTAGCTTCCCTTGTTCAAGCCTGTTTACTACGACATCGCTGGTAATCGCGCCCTCTCCCGTGGAGCCTGTCCTCAACATTCCAAACCACTTGCACGTTCCTCTTACTAGAGTAACAAGCTCAAACTCGGCGAGCTTGCCGATATCAAGGCAAATATGTGCGGAGCAGAAAGTTCCACCTGTAGAGATCTCGATGATTATCGGAACTTCAGATTTGAACTTGGGTTCGACAGTAAGAGTAAATTTAGACTCCTCTGTAACAGCCTCTAGAAAGCTCTTTGTAATTTTCTCATCGTCAGGTAATCCTTCGGAATGTGACCCTCCACTCTCAAGGGATATTCCTGGTGGAATCTCGCTTCCGTCTATTGTTTTCAGGCTTACTTCAGGTCTTGAAAAATCACTAGGAATATCAGAAATATCCCCAGTTGGATGGATTTTTTTCCAAGGCGTATACCTCCATAGGTGATCAGCCCTGTCTGGACGATCAGCGGATAGGTACTCTGAAGACGCGTCCATGAAGAATTCAACCTATACTTCCTTCCATTTCAAGGGACATTAGTTTATTCAGCTCAACAGCATACTCCATCGGGAGCTCTCTTGTGAATGGTTCAAAAAATCCATTGACAATCATGCCAAGGGCCTCGGCTTCTGTATGCCCCCTGCTCATCAGATAGAACAGTTGTTCATCCCCAACTTTAGAGACACTAGCTTCATGCTCACAATGAGCGGTCGGGTTTCCAACTTCCATAGTGGGATAGGTATCCTGTCTGCTCTTCTCATCAAGAATAAGGGCATCACAAACAATATTCAGCCTGCAATTTTCCGCTTTTGGCATTATTTTTGCCATCCCTCTGTAGGAGCCCCTTCCGCCGTCTTTACTAATGCTCTTTGAAAGGATATTGCTGGTAGTATTTGAGGCCATGTGGTGGACTTTGGCCCCAGCATCTTGGTGCTGCCCATTTCCCGCATAAGCGACCGAAATTACCTCGGCATGAGCTCCCTCCCCTTTGAGGATAACAGCAGGATACTTCATAGTCAGTTTACTCCCAATGTTGCCATCTACCCACTCAATCTTAGCATTCTCAAGTGCTACCCCTCTCTTTGTTACCAAGTTGTATACGTTATTACTCCAATTTTGAACAGTGGTATACCTGATGTGAGCGCCCGGAAGTGCCAGGAGCTCGACAACTGCAGAATGTAAGGAGTCTGTGGAATAGGTAGGCGCAGTACAGCCTTCAACGTAATGTATACTACTTCCTTCATCGGCAATGATGAGGGTTCGCTCGAACTGGCCCATGTTCTTGGCATTTATCCTGAAGTAAGCCTGTACCGGCATCTCAACATGTACTCCCTTCGGGACATAAATGAAAGATCCACCAGACCATACAGCTGTATTCAGGGCAGAGAATTTATTGTCACTGTATGGGATAACACTACCAAAGTACTTCTTCACGATATCCTCGTGTTCTCTGAGGCCTGAATCCATATCTAGGAAAATCACACCCTGCTTCTCAAGGTCCTCTCTTATGCTGTGATAAACCGTTTCTGACTCGTATTGTGCAGTGACTCCTGAAAGCCACTTCTGCTCTGCTTCAGGTATTCCCAATCTATCGAAGGTATTTCTGATGTCATCAGGCACATCGTCCCAAGAACTGCCTGTTTCATCAGATGATCTAAGGAAGTAGCACACCTTATCAAAATCAATTTCCATTAATTCCTCAGTGTTGCCCCAAGTGGGCATGGGTCTTTCGATGAAGTGTTTGTATGCCTTGACTCTTATTTCTGTCATCCATTCTGGTTCTTGTTTGAGTTCAGAGATATCTCTTACAACTTTTTCTGAGAGTCCAAAATCAAATCTTATGGTTGCATTCTCAGGATCATGCCATCCCGCCTTGTAGTCCCCTACTGCCTCACGTGCTTCACTGTCTCCAATCATTCAAAATCTACTCCTTTCTCAACCTGGTCTTCAAGCCAATCATATCCGTTATCTTCTAGTAAAATAGCCAGACTAGGCCCTCCACTAGCTACTATCCTTCCTCCAATCATAATGTGGACTCGATCCGGATTAACATGTTCCAAAATTCTGGAATAATGGGTAATTATTAGTGCTCCATTTTCAGTCCCTCTGACTGCAGAGTTTATGCCCTTAGACACAGTTCTTATCCCATCGATATCTAATCCACTATCAGTCTCATCCAAGACTGCCAATCTAGGTTGAAGCAACATTAGTTGAAGTATCTCAAATCTCTTTTTCTCTCCCCCGCTGAAGCCATCATTGACATATCTTGAGAGAAATGATTTGGGAATATCAAGTTCTTCCATGGCACTTGTCAGCCTCTTCCTAAATTCAGAACCCTTTGCGGACTCGTCTCCCCTGACACTAGAAACCGACTTCCGAAGGAAATTCCCAACTTGCAAACCCGGGATTGATTGCGGATATTGAAAAGACAGAAATACTCCTTCTCTAGATCTCTCCCATGGTTCCATTTCTTCAAGACTCTCGCCATCCAAAAATATCTCGCCCTCCTCTATTTCATATGCAGGATGACCCATAATGACATTGGCAGTAGTTGTTTTCCCACTGCCATTTCGTCCCATTATTGCATGGATTTCACCTTTTGGAATGGTCAGATCTATCCCCTTCAGAATCGATGTCCCTTCAATTCCCACTTTCAGTCCTTTGACTTCCAGAATGGGATTATTGTCTGATGCCATACTACGCCTCGTAAGGTGGTGCGGTTCCAGCCTTTTGAATGTGTGTAGCATACCCTCATCAAAGATTAGTAGATTTCTAAAGAGAGCCCCCAATCCTGATGCATGGTGTCCTCCAAGACAGACGACGATGAGCTGGCAAAATTATACGGGTCCCAGATAGAAGAACAAATGAGGGCTGAGGCAGAAAGAAGAATCAATGAAAATCATGATGAGAATGAATTAAGAAGACTTAGAAATCTCTCTCTAATTTCATTGATTGAGGAAAATAATTCAGATGTTATTCCTGCACTGATGGCAAGACTAGGCCCTGTCAGAGCTGCCTTAGAAGGCCATGGGGGGGGAATAATACTTTCAAGTTGGGAATTCGATGGCGAAAATGGAGATGAAAAGTTACTATCATTAGTGATCGACTTAGATGGTGCCTGCGTGTCCTGTGGAGCGGCCCCAGGGACACTGAAGGGCATACAGGATGATTTGCTGATGGACGAGGAGGTTGGGAGGGTCAGGTTCTCTTCTTCGATGTTGGAATGGTTTGACGAGATTCAAAAAGAGTTTGTATTGAAGTTCGGGGAAGTCACCTTCATCTAGAAAAAGACTGCAAGAGGAAATCTACCGCCGTGGGCGAAAATCCCAATACTGTGACCTCCTCTCCTTCCACTACTCGGCAGAATTGTCCTGCTGCGCCTGCCAAATCATAACCTCCTGCCTTGCCCCTCCAAGAGTCTGACGATACAAGCTTGAAAATCTCATCCTCCCCTAAATCTGAAAATTCTACGGTGGCGTAACTAGTGTAATTCACGTTGTCCAACTTTGACTCTCCTCTGGAAACCTCCCGGGGAAGTAATATGGAGGTTGACGACCAGACTCTGTGCTTTCTTCCTGCAAGTCTGATCAGATTACTGGTGGCAGTAAGTGCATCCTTGGGCTTCCCAATAGACAATTTGTGATCATCAGGGTCCTCAATCATCGTATCAGATACCAAAATTGCATCGTATTTTTCCCCTCTTCTGTTCCGAGACAGTTTGTTCTCTGCACGAGCGCTCTCAGCCTTGGATTGGCATACTATCTCTACCTGCCTCTTAACTTCGAATCCTTGGGGGGCCTTGATTTCGGTAGATATCAGGCCGGAAGAAAAAAATCTAAAATCCGAATCCTCCAGATTTTCCTTCAACCATGAGATTCTTCTCTCGGACTTCGATGCAAGAAGTATTCTTCTCATGTTCAGCCCAATTTTATTTTCTCCCCACAAACTGGACAACTGAATTTCTTCAATCCCAACTCTATCTCAAAGATAGAGTTGCATGACTGGCAACTTACCCCGATGTTAGCACCTACGAGAGGAAGTGGAGGGGGTAATGGAGGAGAGTGTTTAGGAACTGGAACGGCAAACTCTCCAGAGCCTCCCAGCTCGGGAAGTGGACTAGCCAAATTACTGGATCTATATTCTCTCCTTCTCCTCCTTTCGGCCACGTTTCGAGAATCCGTTTTTTGTTCCTCCACCAATTCTACCTCCGAAGAACTAATCGAGATATCGGTCTCGACGATTACATCAACAACATCTTCCTCAAGTATTACAACTCCTGTTATCCTTTTTCCAGTCCGACCGCTCGCCCATCTGATGGCCCTTGTCGACATGGTTAGGATTACAACCAAGCAGAGAACTATTGTAACTCCAGATATTCCAATCAGGATAACATTGAAATTTCTCTCATCCAGTCCCAGATATGCCCTGACCTGGTCAAGAATATTATCTTTGGAACTTGCGGGAGATGAATCATCTACCAATGCTCTAATTTGCCATCCAGTTGGAGATGTCTGTAGGATGGTCGCGTCACTATCTGCCGGAGATCGACTGGCAACTACGATTCTGCCGATTCCCAATCTGTCAGAAACCCCAATCCACTCATCTTCTAAATTCGCCATCCCATATTGTATCTGAGGCCCACTGGGTCCTACGAAATCAAAGAAAATCTGTATTCCCCTATCTGTATCGAGAAGTCCGATGTAACCAAGACCTCTAGCCGAAGTCCTCACTTCTAATATCTCGGAGAATGACGAGTCCACTATTGTGACGATCAATTCTGATGTCTGATCGGCACCCTCGCCCCAGGTAGCTACCATTACGTCCTCCCCCTCTACCACTGATGTGGATAGCGAGGGCATGAAGGCATAATCTCCCACGGCTTTTTTGAATGACCATGACTCCTGATCTGGAAGTCCGTGAGCATACCATAGACCTAGTCTGTCTAACCCAGTTGTGTCGTTCCTCGTGTCCTGATATAATATGTGCCCATCTTCATCCCCCATCGCCACTGCTACTGGGTCAGTCTTGCCCGGGGTCAGTTTAAGTTCGCTTACCAACTGTGAATTGACAAACCAATCAGAAGACTTAGTTGGAGACTCTGATGAAAGTAAGAAAATAGCATTATTCTGCCCAGATGGACCTGTTGCTACTTGATGATGATAGCCCGCTATCAGAATTTCTGTTCCCTTCATATCCATCCCTATTCCCCAATATTTTCCTTCGGATAGAGATATGGGACTCATCAAATCTTGAATGGGGGACATCAGACAGCTGGAGTCGATCGTAGTATAACTCACAGTCTGTTGGAAGAATCCCTCGTTATCCAAATATCTACGAGTCCAGGCAACATGGGCCAAGCCATCGCTCGATGCCTCTGCTACAATGTCCCCTGACCATTTTTCCTCCAATACATTTGAGCAGGCAGTGATGGCTCTATTACTACCAAGTCGGTAAAGCCCCAATTCATCTCCTCTGTTAGTTATGACGACCCCTCCCTCCTCGCTAAGATGAATTACCTCTACAGGTTCCTCGCCAGTTGGGAAATTTGTAGTTCTAGGACCGGTTAATGTAGTCTCGTCCACAAGGATAGTTGTTTCAGCAATGTTGTTACCCCAGTCCAAATCGGTCATAGATAAACCAGAGAGGCTTACTCTTACTTGAACCGGTCCAGTAGAGCTCTCCAGGTGGGCAAATGAGATTTGTGACGCCCCCTGACCCATTACTAGAGGGACCGGTGTCGAGGAGATTGACTCCCATCCGATATCATTTCTTATCTCCAAGGTAGCCTCGAGTTCTGTCGCATCGCTAGAGCCAAGATTATCAACTCTGGCAGTGATAACAAACTGTTCATTTGGCCTAGGCACCGGAGGCTCAGTTCTGATTGCCCCCTCTCTGAAAGCTAGGTCGACACCTTGGGGCCTCTGTAAAACGGGGAATTCTACCGTCTGCTCATTATCTTCTTCATTGATTTCTTCGATTTCATTATCTGGATCAAGTGAGATGGATAAGGTCCTATCCCCCAATGTTAAGGGATTCCAGTATAGGGTGACATCCACTATATCCCCGCTACCAATGCTAGGAATCGTGAGCTCATCCTTTCTTGCTCCATTTTCCTTGAGATAGACGGTGACCTCAGTGGCATCTAAATCACCATCATTCCTGACCTCACAACTTACTTCTAGAAACGTATTGACGAATGATTCAGACACCGGCAGCCCATATTCACTAATGCTAATGCCACTCCTAAATATCAAGTCCGGAGCAGGTGGATCATTATCCACTTCCACCGTTCTCCGTACTTCATCAGAGAAGATGCCATCGCCACTTACCACTCTGACTGAGATTCGATAAAATCCGTCATTGACAGTCGTGGTATCCCAATTCACCGACCAATCCCCCGAGTTACTGCCAGTTCCTCCAAATTGTTGTGCTGTTTCCCAGTTTTCAGTGCCCAATCTCCATTGAATACTAGCTCCATTGACCGACTCCCAACCTCCGAAAATATTTGTATTTCCTGACACAGGAGACTGTCCACTTGGCCCTCCTAATGTTACTTCTAACAAACCGACAGGATGCTCACTCTGCTCCATCTCGCTCCAGACATTGAACTCATTTCTCGCCTTGGCCTTGATTATTATCTCCTCTATGTCTATCTCATCCTCTGTAAACTCTGGAATTGAAAATGGAGTGGACCAATTAAGAGTGCCTTGCACCGCATGCCAATCTACGAGAATTTCGGTCTGCCTAGGCCCCTCGTCTGGCTTATACCTGTAAGAAATACTTACGTTGACTTCTTCGATTGTTCCATTGGTATCCGCATCCTCGTCGATATGTCCCCTGACGCTGTAAGTTTCGCCTTCAATAAGCCATGCGTCTTCCTCGGGAGTTTCTATTATCACCCATTCCTCTGTTCCTGTTGGAGGGGGCTCAGTACTATTTCCCCCGTCATCCCCCCCACCATTATCTCCAAGTATTGCCTGCATGACCATCTCGCCATCTATTATACCAAAGCCGTACTGATCGTTCCATCTCTCTGAAACGTCAGGTGCCGATGCTCCTCCTCTGGTCTCCGAATTATTCCTGAGGATATCTTTCACCTCTTGGGGAGTCAGATCTTCGTCCATCTGAAGCATCGCGGCTATAAACCCGGCTACTGCTGGAGTAGACATGCTGGTTCCAGACTTCTGGACATAATTATCACTAGCTAGAGGTTTTGCTGAACCGGGTAACTGGGAGCTGGATGCCGCATGCTGCGCTGACATAATATTGGAGCCAGGTCCGACGACATCTGGTTTCAGCTCATCCCATTGATTGTCATCCCCGTCATCCTCCCTAGGGCCAGAGTTAGAATACGAAGCGATAGAATCGTCTCCTCTCTCTACACTGGCCTTATCGTCAATTGAACCAACAGTTATGGCCGAGTCAGCAGCCCCTACAGATGTCACTCTCCGATAACCATCATTCCCGATCGCTGCCACACAAACGATGCCCGCTTCAGATGCGGCGTTGACTGCTAGGGAGTCTTGACTGGTTCCGTTATCTCCAGGGTCTTCTCCAGCTGGACTCGAGCCACTTCCAAATGACATCGAAAGGATATCAATGCCTCTACTTGAGTCATTATTTCCCCAATCAGTATCTACATTCTGCACCGCCCAATTAATTCCAGCGACGGTGTACCCAGAGTTGGACGCCCCAGCATCGGTCATGACCTTAATATCAACAAGGTATGCGCCTGGCGCATATCCTTGATTCTCCCGTTCATTGCCTCCAGTTCCGAGTGCAATACCCGCAACGTGCGTGCCATGCCCATCTCCATCATCGGGGTCATCGCCCCCATCATCGCAATCTTGTTGATTCCAAGATGTCGAGTCACATCCGGCTACCCACTTTGGATCCGGCAATTCATCAGGCTCAGCCCCATTATCGGAATTTTGATCTGAGAAGTCATCGAGTGAGAAATGCTCATTGTCAACACCTGTGTCTGCAATCGCAATCACAACACCGGAACCATCATACCCGTAGTCCATCATAGTTTCACTGAAAACATCTGAGGTCCTGACTTTAGATCCCTTAGTCGCAGTGTTTAGATATGGGACCAGAACATCCTGCTGTTCAACCAGTACGACTCCTTCAAGCATCAAGATTTCAATCAATGCACTAACTGGGACATGCTCGACAATCAAAGTGTCAAGAATGTCTACTGCCCTGAAGTAAGCTCCGTATTCCTCCCATCCATATTTTGCTAGGACCCCCTTCAGATCAGATATATCCTCATCACCTGGGTGCCAGGAGTAACAAACGAAAATCGCCACAGTCATCCTACCATCGTCTCCCATAATGGCACTAGTGGATACAGACTCTTGATCGCCAGAAATTATCCATTGTAATCTATCGTCCATCCCATTGGCATCTTTATCATTCCAGAAATTAAACCACCAGCCGGGTTCTTGAACTGGCCATTCCACCCCATTTGGAGGAATATGAGGAGTCCGGTCCTTTAACGGGCACTCTTCTGCCTCGCACATAAGTGGAGGAATGTCTATTATTCTCCCCGAATCGACATTTTCCAATGGGGTTTCCTGATTATTATTTTCCCATTCAGAACCACTCACTCCAACAGAAACGTCAAGCATCACAACCATCAAGGCTACTATGATTGTAGTCGCTGAAGATGCTCTCTTTCCCATGGCTCTCTTAGAGAGCCAAATGTTGGCCCTGTATAATCCCAACCTGTCCAAGACCATTTTTTTTGCCCTATGGCCACTTTAGGTGACTCTCTGACACTCCGCACTTTATCCAAGTTCGACCGCCTTTGGTCTCTGCCAGAATCTCCCCTCTGCATACTGGACAGATTGTATGTTCGGAAAGCTCTTCTAGCCACGCCCTTCTAGTTTCCACTTCATCACCTTCTTCGATGAGTTTTTCTAGCACCCTCAGGGCTCTTCCCTCAAGCGGGGATCCAGAAGAATCCCAGGGATTTTCCCTTAGAATCGGCATACTTCTGGTTATTTCAAGAACTCCATCGATTGCGTCTCTTTCCAGAGGCTGAGGCCCTCCTACAGTCACTCTCCTTGCCAACGAGTAGGATAGAAAGAAGCCTCCTAGATGGGCCATATGTGCAATATTGCCATCTCCTGTAGTGCCCAACTGAATCGAATAAATTTGCCAAACCTCTATCCCCAACCTTATGAACACAATCAACCAAATTGGCCATGCTCTGATCAGGAATAGCAAGGGAAACTCCACTTCATCACTGGGCCAGCATGCCATGTAAGCACCAAGTATCCCGAAAGCAGCACCACTCGCCCCTACAGTTGGAACCATAGAATCAGGATGTGTGATGACCCATGCAATATTCCCGCCCAAAAGTCCGAGCACGTAAACAGTCATCCATCTCTTTCCACCCATCCTTTGCTCTAGCGGAATACCCACCAATCCAATCACCAAGATATTCCCGAGAACATGAACCCATCCAGCGTGAATCCACGCACTTGTAATGAATCTGTATGACTCCAGGGGGGATGTAGCAATCGAAGGCCTGATTCCAAAAACAGAAACAACCCACCCCATCTCGACAGGAATTCCTTGAATAACAGAAATGGCAAATTGCACGAAAGATGCCAGCATGAGTGAGAGAATAGTCGCAAGGGCAATACTTGTGTTCCCTCGATATGCAGAAATGTAGGGAGAAATGCAACAAATCAACAGCACTATCACAAAAATTTGCTCGGAAGCTCCAAGCTCTCCTAGCGCACTCACGCCCTTGACAGAGGGGACTCGCAAATAGTGATTTTCAGAATGGAACGACTCAAACGACTGATACCACTCCGGGGTACATGGCGCAGCCACCAGTTCTCAAGGCTAGTGGCATAACTGTTACTCGGGGGCCACGAACAGTAATCCAGGAATTGGACCTCGAAATATTCCGGGGAGATATTGTGTGCTTCGTGGGGGAAAATGGCTCTGGAAAGACTACTTTAATCGAATCTCTCGTGGGAATTCTTCCTCTCACCAAAGGGCAAGTCGAGTGGTTTTCAGAGAAGGATGAGTCACTTATAATCAGGAATCACTCAGGAACAAGAGAAAAGCCACACCCATTCGGACTGACTCTGCAGTCAGATGGTGTTTGTGGGGAGGAGAAAGTCACTGAGAGAGTCATAACAGCACTGAACGTGGCGGGAATAGATTGTAGTCAAATGGAGGCTGAACGGATTCTAGAAGAGTGGGGGATGTCTCATAGGGGCGAGGATAGGGTTTCACAACTTTCTGCGGGACTGAGGAGACGTCTGGCAGTAATTTCTGGAATGGCCCCAGCGATGATGTGCGAGGCTCCCAGATTAGTTTTCCTAGATGAGCCATCCGAAGGCTTAGATTCATTCTCCAAAGGAGTCCTAAAGAAGTGGATAAGTGAGCTCTCGCATTACGGAAATACGATAGCAATAGCTTCACACGACGAAGAAATAATCTCATGCTCAAGCAGAATCTTGACAATTGAATCCGGAGAGATTTCCGAGTCAAACAACACTATTGAGGAATTCCTTATCCCTGAAAGGAAATTCCTTGATGAAAAACAAAGTAAGACTGTATCATCACTATTTTCATGGAGTTACTCAATTGAGAGGAGAAATCCGGTAGATACCATCGGAAAGGCAACACCTGCCATTTTGGCTCTTCTCTTATCTTACTCCGTATTGACAGGAATGGACATGTCGCAGGCTACTCTCTCGAACACCAATATAGGTAACCATCTGGGTGCTGCCCTAATTCTTACTCCCGCGTTCATCTCCGCAGTTATTTCCCCCGCCATGATTCGCAGACTTTCAGAGGAAGAATGCGGGAAATGGTGGTCAGCAGTTTGTGGTCCACAATTCCGTCCAGCATCATCCATAATGGCATCATCCATACTTCTCCCTCTTCCCCTGACATATCTCTCATGGTTTGTATTAGGGGGCTCTTTACCGGTCGATAGTTCCGAGGAAATATTGAGGTGGCTATGGCTTCCATCGCTCGTAATGATCGACATTTCTTGCGCTGCTACTGCCTTGCACCTTCTCGTTTCAGACTTACGGAGGTCAGGCGCCGCAGTGGCGTCTTTACTTCTGATAGTCTTGATTTGGCCATTCATGGAACTGGTAGATGCACTCTCTATAATCATGGAAGTGGGCATGTCCTCGGATATCTCCATAGGAAGTCCGCTGGCATCGATAATTATTGCCAGTATTATTTCTGCTATGGTATGGGCAGTGGCTGTTGTTATTCCTGATGCATAGGGAACAGCATTCTTCACTGGGGAGCCTCTCGAAAGGCTGTGGTCGACACCAACCCCCCTTCGTCGGTAAAGATAGGAATCAGCCTGACGGCACTAGGGATTTCGGGCGCAATCGCCACGGCTTTGATGGGGGTATACTACGCGCCCATGGTTGACTCGACAGCATTCAACGCTCCAGAGGCTTACAGGATATTGTACTGGCATGTGCCGTTCGCTTGGTCTTCATTCTTGGCATTCTGCATGTTGTTTACAGGAGCAGTGGCATGGTACAAGGATAGGTCTGATTGGGGATGGAGATGGTTCTCTACCGGCTCTGACCTCGGATTGCTTTTCGGCCTCGGAGTAATCACCTCAGGACCGATTTGGGGATCTGCAGAGTGGGGCGTCCCCTGGGATTGGGGGGATCTTCGCCTCAATACATTCGCCCTACTAACGGGCGTAGCACTGTTCCTAGTCCTATCTAGAAGGTCTCAACCCGATGGTCAGGAAACCAGGGACACTCTCGCCGCAGTGGGACTATTCGGATTTGCGCTAGTGCCAATTACTGCACTGGCAACCACATGGTACCAGGAGAGGCACCCCGGGATAGTCTTGGTGAACGGAGAAGAGACAGGACTAGATCCTGCTATCAGGACAGTACTAATGATGGGCTTCCTCTCATTTCTAGTTATTTTTGTCGGACTGGCAATTCTAAGTAATGAGGTTATTAGAATGGAAGAGAGATTAGAACAGAGTAAGACGGAACTAGACAGGGGTCTATGACCATGTCAGGGACTACTGAAATGATAGTCGCTTACACAATACTATCTTTTATTCTCGCGTACTATGTTAACCACCTAAGATCAAGAATAGTTGAATTGAGTGTCCAACTAGAGATTTTTTCATCCGATTCCGAAGAATGATGACTAATCAGATGCTTCCAGTCATTGGGAACCCTTCTAACTGTGAGTATGGGCGCATTTGATGGGAGAGACATGTCTGACGGGGAATTCTGCATTGTCTGTGGCGCATCTCCGCCCTTGACCACCGATAGAATGTGTGAATCTTGTCTGAGAGATAGAACTAACCTTTCTATCATGCCTGAGAGGATCCAACAAGATAGATGCTCCAAATGTGGTTTTCATGAGATTCGTGGGCGATGGTCAGTAATTGACTCCAAAGATCTAGCAGATTTGAGAATCAGGGGGAGCCTCGGCGTCGAGGATAGGGCAAAGCAAGTTTCAGTGGACTTTGCAGTCGAGGAAATAGATGACAGGACCAGCAGGTTACATGTTGATGTATCTGGCATTATTGAAGGATATGAATTCTCAGATGCCCATGAGGTACTTCTACAGACCAGTAATGCAGTATGTCCAACATGTACACGGAAGGCAGGCTCATATTTCGAGGCAGTCATGCAACTCAGATCAGCTGGCAGAAGACTGTCTGAACCAGAGCTCAAGTCACTCCGAGAGACTCTCGATGAGATGCTGTCTGAGATGGAAGCAGATCCTATGTTCTTCATCTCAGAAGAGGGCGCGGTAACGGGCGGATGGGACCTGAAATTAGGGTCCAAGGCCATGGCAAGAAGATGGTCCAGAAACTTAGTCAAGAAGTTTGGAGGCACGGTCAAGGAAACCTCTACAGTAGTCGGTGCTAACGATGGAATTGAGGTTTCTAGACTGACGCTCAGCTACAGGAAGCCCGCGTACGGACTCGGAGATGTCATCAAATTCAGAAAAAATCTGTGGATAGTTGAAAGTTGGCAGAAGGACGGTCCCATCCTAAAGAAAATGGACAGGTTCGAGAGATCAGGCGCAACATGGAGGGATATGGAAGGCTCTGTTGTAATCTGTCCCAGAAGTGAA
>MDTB01089851.1_pt1 | contig 29035 bp, 25 predicted proteins | sample 811161 | NCBI WGS metagenome assembly MDTB01 (sample SAMN05326650, study PRJNA326480) | marine metagenome | isolation source: seawater | place: Mediterranean Sea | collected 2009
ATACAACATCCCTTATTAATAGATAGTAAATCTGCAGGGTCTGAAATACTTGAAACTTTGAACGCTACAAATGAAATTAATGCTATAAAAATTGTAATTTATCCAAACTTTGACACAGGCAGTTCAGAAATTATAAGTAAGATATTAAAATTTCATAATAATGATAATTTTTATTTCCATAAAAATTTAAATCGAGAAATTTTCTTGAATATACTTGCAAACTCAGATTTATTAATAGGAAATAGTAGTTGTGGTATTTTAGAAGCTCCTAGTTTTAAAATTCCAGTCATCAATATTGGAAATAGACAGAGAGGAAGAATGCAGGCATCAAATATATTAAATGTTAACGCAAATAAGAATGCAATTTTAAAAAAAATAAAATTTGTATTTAGTAATAAAAATTATAGAAAAAATTTAAAAAATTGTATTAATCCTTATGGTGATGGTAAGAGCTCAGAAAGAATTATCAAGGTTTTAAAAAAAATAAAATTAGGTAAAAATTTATTAGATAAAAAAATAACATACTGATGAAAATATTGATTACAGGTGGCGCAGGTTTTGTTGGCTATCATTTAACAAAAGAACTTTTGGGGCTTAAGCATCAAGTTTATATTTTAGATGATTTATCTACAGGCTACAAAAGAAATGTTTTAAAAAAAGCAAAATTCTTAGAAGATTCTATTTTGAATGAAAAAATAATTTCAAAATATGTCAAAAAATGTGATCTCATTTTTCACCTTGCTGCAAAAGTAGAGCTTCAGAAATCAATAATTAATCCAGAAGAATGCCTAGAAGTTAACCTTGTAGGTACGGCAATTTTAGTAAAGTATTGTTATAAGTTTAAGAAAAGACTTGTTTTTGCTTCTTCATGTTCTGTGTATCCTAATAATATTGAAAAGAAATTAAGTGAAAATATTATTTTAGATCCAACCACCCCTTACTCCGTATCAAAAGCTGCAGGCGAAAATTTAATTAACTTTTATTCAAAAAATTTTTTTTTAAACTCAGTTATTTTAAGATTTTTCAATATATATGGTGAAAGACAAAATGTTAAAAGTGAGTATGCAGCTGTAATTCCAAAATTTATTGATAATGCAATTAAAAATAAACAATTAAAACTTTTTGGTCATGGAAAACAATCTAGAGATTTTATAAATGTTAAAGATGTTGTAAATGCATATATAAAACTTGGTTTTTCTAATAAAAAAGGAGTTTTTAATGTTGGCTCAGGTGAATCAACTACTATAAAAGAATTAGCAAATATGATTATTAAAAAAGCTTCAAAAGGAAGGATAAAAAACCTTCCTTCTTTGGAAGGGGACGCAAAGTTTAGTTGTGCAAATATTAATAAAATAAAATCAGCTATTAACTATTCACCTAAAATTAGTTTAGGTGAAGGTTTAGATAATCTTATAAAGAGAAAATTATGAAAAAAATCTTAATTACAGGTGCAGCTGGAATGATTGGTTTCGAATTATCTAAAAAGTTAAGTAAGAAAAATAATGTTATATTATTTGATCTTCATGAAAAAATTGATGAAATTAATCAGAGTCAACTAAACAAAAATATGCAATTATTCAGGGGTTCAATTTTAGAGACAAGCTCGATGCTAAATGCCATGACTGATGTAGATTGTGTATTCCATTTAGGAGCTATGTTAGGTGTAAAAAATACAGAAAGTGATAAACTTAAGTGTATTGAGGTTAATATAAAAGGTACTGAAAATGTACTAGATTGTATGGTTAGATCAAAGATAAAAAAAATTGTTTTTGCCTCATCTTCAGAGGTATATGGTGAACCTAATTCTAATCCTATTAATGAAAAACACATGACCCAAGGTAAAACTGTATATGGAATTACTAAACTTGCAGGTGAGGAGCTATGTAAAGCTTACAAACAAAAGTTTAATATTAAATACTCAATTTTAAGATATTTTAACTCATATGGCCCAAATCAAAATTACAATTTTGTAATATCTAAATTTATAGATTACGTAATGAATAATAAAAGGCCAAATATTTATGGTAGTGGTAAACAAACAAGAGCATATACGTATGTAACAGATACAGCATCTGGTACAGCTAAATGTTTAGACCATCCAAGAAGTCATAATAAAGTATTTAATATTGGTAATGGAAAAAATCCAATTAATTTAATTGATTTAGCTAATTTAGTTATAAAATTAAATAATAAACAAGATAAATTAAAACCACTAATAAAAACATTCTCAGGAGCTGATAGAACGAAGGATAGAGAAATATATTTTAGATATTGTGATAGTTCATATGCACAATCACAATTACAATGGACTCCAAAAATAAATCTTAAACAAGGAATAAAAAAAATTATAGATGAAAGAAAAAAATAAAGTTCTTTGTGTTATTCCTGCGAGAGGTGGATCAAAATCAATACCCAATAAAAATATAATTAAATTAAACAAAAAAAATTTAATCGATTATACGATTGAACAGTCAATTAGAATAAAACTAATTGATAAAGTAATTGTTTCCACTGACTCTGAAAAAATAATAAACAAAATAGCTAAATTTAAAAAAAATAAAAAATTCAGTATAATAAAAAGACCTAAAAAATTCTCTTTAGATACATCTCCTACAGAGCAAGTAATAAATCATACAATAGATCAGATTGAAAAAAATAATTATAAGCCAGATAACATATTAATTTTAGAGCCTACCTCTCCATTAAGAAAAGATGAAAGTGTAATTAAATTTATTAAAATAATGCAAAATAATAAATACAATTCATATATTTCGGTTAGTGAGTTATCACATACCCCAGCCAAAATTAGAAAAAATAAATTAGAGTTTATTTTCAAAAATCAACCTAGAAGAAGACAAGATAGAAAAAGTCTTTATTGCGAAGGTGGTTCAATGTACGGTAGTAATTATAAAAAATATAAAAAATTTAAAAAAATAGTTGTTGAACCAATATGTCCAATTTTGATAAATACTATCGAATCATTTGATATTAATAATAAAGATGATTTATATATTGTAGAGTCAATATTAAAAAATAAAAAAAAATAGTATAGTGTTTTCAAAAAAGATTATTGTATTTGGATCTCAAGGATTTGTGGGCTCAAATATAATAAATTATTATTCAACCAAAAAATATAAATTAATTGGAATTGGAAGAAAATCCAAATTAATTAAAAAAAAAAAAATTATCTAAAAATCATAATACAAAAATTTTTGAAAATGATTTTTTTGATTTAAATTCGTTGAATAAAATTAATTTTAAACAAAGTACTGTTATTTTTTCTGCAATTAATGGAAATGAAATTAAAAAAAATTATGTAATTAAAATTAAAAAATTAATAGAATATTTATCAAATAAGAATATTTCAAATTTTATTCTTTTATCATCCATTTCTGTTTATGGTAATTATAATCAATCCATCAATGAAAATACTCCTTTAAATCCAATAAATCTTTATGCAAAAAATTGTGTTATTGTTGAAAAAACATGCAAAGAAATTTTTATTAAAAATAAAATTAATCTTTCAATTCTAAGAATTGCAAATATAATTGGTTACCCAAAAAAAAACCTTGGTTTAATCGAAAAAATTTTACTTAATAATAAAAAAAATTTATACTCTTTCTCTAAAACAAACTTAGTCCGATCGTATATCTTTATTGATGAATTAATTAAGTTAATAAATAAAATTGTTTCCAAAATTTTGAATTTGAAATTTTTAATGTATGTAATTCTAATTATATATTTTCATTTAAGAAACTAATAGCCATCCTCAGTAAAGAAAAACTTATAAATTATAAAATTAACTATGATAAAGAAAAAAATAATATTCTAAAGTCTATGTGTGAAGCAAAAAAAATCGAAAATCATTACAAATTTAAAAATAATTTTATAAGAGACATAAATAAGCTCTCAAAAAATATGAAAATATAAACTAATTTGCATTAGTTAAGGCATATATTTTAATTTCCACCAATTTTTATCTTTTTCAAATATTTTTCTGTTTATATACTTGTTTACAATATTATAGAATTCATCTTTAGATATCTTGTGAAATAAAAGCCAATCATCTAGAAAATTAGTTGGAAACTCACTATTTAAATCTTTCAAAATTTTAGCTGCCTTTGATCTTGTTAGTCTTTTATTATATATCTCGACACATAATTCATCCGTTGCATACCAAAATCCAAATTTTAAATATTTCATCCACCCATTTATTTCTACTAGTTTTTCATCTATGTTATCATAATCTACGTAGTGGCCATTCCTTTTTATTTTTTCAGCCATAAATCCTCTTTTCTTTACAAAATGATAATTGCTATCTCCATTCCAATTATAAAAATAACCTAAATAGATACTTTTAATTTTACTCTTTTTTATCTCACTTTTTTTTGGAAATTTGTAAAAAAATAAATCTCCTTTATCAACACTTTTGTCAAGTAGATCATAGACTTTTTTATCTTTAATTAAGTCATTTTTGTATAAAAGATTTGAAGCATCTGAAGTTTGTTTTTTACTTAGCCCTCCAAACTCAAAGGATATATCTTCACCCCAAACAATTAGTGGAACATTATATATTTTTGCAGCATTATAAACTCCTGCAAAAACCATACAATGTTCAGCCCAATTTGGCTCTCCCAATTTTATAAATGCATTTCTTCTTAATCTACTATGAACACTTGGTTTTAAAGTGATTTTAATTATGTCAATAGGAAGATCTTTAATTAGTGCATTTATATTATTAATTCCCTCTGTTGTTGGTAAATGAGCTACCATGTTTACACATAAAACTTTACATTTATAAACTTTACTCATTATGTGTGCTTGGAACCAACTATCTTTTCCTCCACTGCTTATTGGAACTATGCAATCATAGTAACTATCTTTATTATTTTTTTTTATTTCTTCGACAATTATTTTTAATTCCTCTTTACGTTTTTTCCAGTTAATTTTATTCTTAATTTTTGTATTTCTACATGCATTACAATTCCCTTGATGGTCTAAAAATACACCAGGTTTTGTGTCAGGCATTATGCAGGTTTTACAGTATTTCATCCTTTTAAAGCTTTAAAATTTCTTTTATCAGAATATGATCTACCAAAGACTATATAATCATCTTTTAATGTTTCTTTTTCTAATAATTTAGTTTTCTTGTAGTTTAATTTTTTTTCTAAGGAAGCTATATTTGTTTTTGAAACTTTATATTTTTTATTACTATTACTATTACTATTACTTTTAGTATTTATTTTTGAATGCTTATTTATTATACTAAAAAAATCTTTTTTAGATGTATTTATCCAATTCAAAAATATATTAAGGTCTTCTGGCTGTTTTGGCTCATAGTATGATCTTATCTTAATAGCTTCTTCTCTTGAAATTCTTTTAAATCTAATATCTCTATTAAGATGATCTGTAACTTTTCCATATCCATGTTTTAAATATTTAATATAGTCATGAACTCCTGCATTATTTTTGCAATAAATACTCTCATACGTATTATGCGTCCTTTGTTGTTCCATTGTCTCATATCCATAAAGCTTTATCATATCTTCGGTCTGCTTTTTTGCATCCCAAAGAACATAATTACCCAAATAAATGCCTCTTATATTTTTATCTTTAATTTCATTTAATGAGGGATAGATCAAAGGCGCAAGATCTCTATGTTTTATTTTTTTATTTCTTTTTAATAAATCAATATAAGTAAAATTTCTTAAAGAAAATTCTTCCCAGATTTTTTTTGTCATTTCTACTTCGTGATAATGAGAAAATTTACCCACTTGATCTAACCAGCCATTCACTCCCCACAAAATAAAAGGTATATTCATTTTACAGGCTATTTGTACAGGAAATGCTTGATTGCCAGCCAGTATATGCCAGTACATATCACCAATTGAATTCAAAGAAGTTTTTGTTATTTCTCTGACAAGTTTTGGGTTAATTGTTATATTTATATGTTCGCAATCAAGTTTATTTACTAAATTTGCAGTATTTCTTATACCAACTTTTGTATTAAAATGATTATTATAGCTTACTAATAAAGGCCTTAGCCCTAGAATATGTTTAGCAGTATGTGTAACAAAATAATCATCACCATTACCATTAATTGGAATAATGCAATCATATGAATATTTATTTTTATATTTAGAGAAAAATTTTTTTAATTTTCTAATCTTTTTTTCCCAATTAATTTCATATTTTTCCTCATGGACATAGCATCCACTACAAATGCCATCTTCATTAAAAATTATACCCAAGGGATGATTTGAAGGATTAAGGCATTTTTTACAATAATTAATTTTCATTTCTTTTCAGCAATTTTTCGTACTTAATAAATTTGTAGGGATATAGATCATCAATTCTAATTTCACCATATTTCTTCAAAAAACATGATTTTACTAGACTAATAGGGTTTTCAAAATGATTATATATATTTCCAACAACTGGAGTGCATTTAGTTTTAGAAAATAGATTGATTAAATCATTTGGATTGCCAGCTCCACCAGCTACAATTATTGGTGATTTAATTATTGTCTTAATATTATTAATAAAGTTTATAGGATACCCCTTCATTTTACCATCACTATTTATAAAATTTAAAAAAAATTCTCCAACACCAATATCTTCAAAATACCTGAGTCTACTCTCTATATTTTCATTCTCAAATTTATTTTTTTTATGATTAAAAATAAATTTATCACCATCTCTTAAATATATATCTACAGATCCCACAATAAATTGCTTACCTAAAATTTTAGAAAAATTATTAACTTTTTTTGGTTCATTTATTAATAAATCATTAAATGAAACTTTATCAATGCCAATTTTTAAGAGTTTTTTAATATCTTTAAGTGAATCAACATTGCCACCATAACAAATTGGTAATTGGCAATTAATCAAAGAATTTTTAAGATTAATAAAATCAATTGGTCCTTTTCCTATTTCTGTAATAATAATTTCATCTGACCCCCAATAATCCATGTATTCAATTGATTTTGATAGTCGGCCTATTGGAAAGTATTTTCTAAAACCATAACTTTGAACTACATAATTATCTTTAAGGCATATGTGACTAATAATTCTAGGAGATTTCATTTTAAATTAAGCTGACAAAGTTATTTAAAAAATTAAAACCATCCGTGGAGCTTAATTCAGGATGAAATTGCGTTCCATATACCTTTTTATATTCAATATAAGATATGATTTTATTATTTGTATCTGAGTAACTCATCTTAATAATCTTATTATCACAATTTTTTAATTCATAAGAATGTACAAAATAATAGTAATTTGTTAAATTTTTTACCAATGTGTTTTTCTTTATCAATTTATTTTTTTTCCATCCAATTATAGGTAAATTTTTAGTATTTTTTATTTTTTTTATACTACCTCTAATCAAACCAATACCGTGATAGTCACCTTCTTCAGAGTTATTAAATAATAAATGCATTCCAATACAAATCCCCAATAAAGGTTTTTTTTTAGCTACATGTTTTTTTAAAACTTTGACTACATTATTTCTCTCAAGGTCAATCATTATTTCTTTAAAGTATCCAACACCTGGAAGAATGATAGCATCTGCATCATTTAGCTTAGTTCTATTATTTGAAACCAATATCTTATATTTATTACTAACAATTTTTTTTAAGGCATTAAATAATGAGCCAGTATTTCCTGAAGATTTATATTTAACTATTACTATTAGTTTTTTTTTACTTTGCATTAATAAAACTTTTTAAATGATTAAACAAATAAATCAAATCATTAGAATCATCTTTTGCTAGAAAATCAAAGTTTTGATCTGTAGAAAAATATTTTAATCTAGGTATATAAAATTCTATTTTTTTATTTCCTCTTTTTGAATAATGACAGAACTTTTCCAAATTGATTTTAGCTTTTTTATACTCTTTAAAATCATCAGTTTTATTTTCAAGGATTACTGTTGAAGGTATAAAAAATTTAATATTCTTATTAATTTTTTTTGTGATTTCACTCAATTTTTTTACATAAATATTTTGAAGAACATTAAAATAATCTTTATCAAAACTTCTATTAGGATTTTTAATTATTTTTGGAGTAACAAAATAAAAAATATAATCAAATTTGTTTATTTCTTTTAATAAAATTCTTAAATTATTATTATTATTAATATCAAATTTTTTGATCCTTAAATTTGATACTTTATTTGACAATTTAAAATTAATTAATTCAGATTTATTATAATTATATGTAGATGTAACTTTAGCTCGAGATAAAGATAAAAACTGAGTAGTAATGAATCCCACACCTCTTGACCCACCTAATATTAGTATCTTTTTATCATTTAAATAATTATTTGTTGATTTAATTAATTTTTTTATTTTGTCTGTGTAATTAAGATTTCTAAAATCTGGTAAAATAAATACGTCTGAGGAAATTTTGAAATTTGAAACATAATAATTTAAATTTAGTAGATTTATTTTTTTTTCATAAGAATGAATTTTTATAAATGGCTTATCATAAAATTTTTTAACTTCATTGATTTTTATTTTATAAAATAAGGAATTTAAGCCAGGTAATTCCATTCCAATACTTCTCGATACATTATTTAAAATATGAAATATAAAATTTTTATTATTATTTTTTGAAAATCGAAAATTGATTTTTATTTTTTTTAAATTAGTAATTTTTTTTTTATTAAAATTAATCGAATTATTTAAGTTGATATTTTTTGAAAAGAGGTTGTTTGATGCTTTTTCATTTTTTTTCAACTCTGAATAAGTAAAATAAAATGAAGAAAGTAAGTCTTTTTTATTATTGATTAATGTAACTTGAATATTATTACTTTTATTTTCGTAATTATAATAAACAGTTTGATTTAAAAATACCGGTTTTATAAAAATACATTCTAAATTAGATATCTTAAATTTCATGTCCCTAAAGAATAATTCTATAAATCTCGTTAATATTAAAGACCCATGAACAATTGGGCTACCAAACATTCTCCTACTGGAATAAGCATTATCCCAATGAATGGGATTATAGTCACCAGATCTTTTCATAAAATTTTGAACGTCTTTTTTTGTGAATATGCTTTTAAACATCATTAATTTATATTGATATTTATATTAATTATTCTAAAAAAGATAATTGGAAAAATGAAAAATAAAAAAAATATTGAAGATGTAATAACTGAAGGCATAAGTGAAATAAACCTCCTATTACCAAAAAATAAAAAAATAAAAAAAAATAATTTTAAAATACATGGTAATCCTAGTTTTGACTCACTTAATTATGTAACTTTTATTCTTTCTATAGAAAAAAGACTTAAAGCAAAGTTAAAAAAAAATATTGATCTTATAAATAGTAATGTGGAATTCAAAAATAAGGACCAACTAATTAAGTATATTTTAAAAAATTTATGATATCCAGTAAATATCATATTATCTCTGATTTTAATATTGAGCCATTACAGAGAATAATTAATTCAAAAAAAAGTTTTTTTCAAATTAATAAATTTTATTATTCAAATGTATTCGAACAACTGAATTTTAACAAAAAATCTAACAATTTACTTATTTGGCTTAATGCTGAAAATATTTTTAAATCAGTAAACAGCTATATTAAAACAAATAAAATATCTTTTAGTAAACTTGACAAAGAAATATTAGAATTTTGCTCATCTTTAATCAATATAGCTAAAAATAATAATAAAATTATTTTAAATTCATTTTGTTTTGTTAATGAAATACCATTTTCTAATAATTTTCTATTTAAGGGTAAAAATTCTAGAACCTATGTAACAAATTATATAAATAATAAATTAGCTGAAAATTTAGCAAATTATAGTGCTATTACTTTTGTAGATATAAATAATATTTTTAATCAATTTAATGGGGAAATTTATAACTATCAATTTTATATTGGCACTAAATCAACATATACAATTGAATTCTATAATTTTTATGCTGATTTTTTAGAAAAACTACTAATAGAAATTAATCTTTCTCCTAAGAAAATAATAGTTTTAGATTTAGACGATACTTTATGGGGGGGTAATATTGGTGATTTGGGAATAAATAAAATAAACTTAGGTGGCAATGACATTTATGGTGAGTCTTTCAAAGATTTTCAAAATAATCTATTAAATTTAAAAAATGTTGGAATTCAGCTTGCTATTGCTAGTAAAAACGAAGAAAAAATAGCAATGAATGCAATTAAAAATCATCCAGAAATGATTTTAAGACCTAAGGACTTTGTAATTTGGAAAATAAATTGGGAAGATAAAGTTAATAATATCATTGAAATATCAAAAACTCTAAATTTAAATTTAGATAGTTTCGTTTTTTTTGATAATTCTAATTTTGAAAGAAAAAATGTAATAGAAAGAATACCAAAAGTATTAACTCCAGATTTAAGTACAGGCCCATTAAACTACGTAAATATTTTAAATAACTTGAAATGTTTTAATAATTACACCACTACAATTGAGGACTCTAAAAGAACAAAATTTTATAAACAAAACTTACAAAGACAAGAATTACAAAATAAAATATTAAGTAAAGAAAAATGGATTAAGCAACTAAATATCAAAATAAAATTGACAAAATTTAAAAAAATTAATTTTTTAAGAGTTTTACAATTACTAAATAAAACAAATCAAATGAATTTAACTACAAATAGATATTCAGAAGAAAGTCTGGAAACAAAAATTTCCTCTCATAATTTTCATTTATATGTGGCTGATGTAAGTGATAAATTTGGTGATTACGGACTCACAGGAATAATATCATTATTAATTTTAGATGAAAATATTATTGTTAATGATTTTGTGCTGAGTTGTAGGGTAATGGGAAGACAAGTAGAGCAAAGTATTTTTAGAAATATACATAGAAAATATAAGAAGAAAATTATATTTAAATATAAAAAAACTACTAAAAACAAACCTATTTATGATTTATTAAAAGATAAAAACCAATTTAAAGAGCTTAAAAAAAATCAATTTATTTATATTAATTCTAAATAATGAGTATTTCATTAGCTAAAAAAAAAGACTTTAATGAAATAATAAAATTTATAAAAGAAAATTATGTAACAGATCATATTTTAGTTACTAATAAAAAACTATTTGATGATTTTTACAAAAATAATAAAAATTATAATATTTTACTTTATAAGGATGGAGTTACAATTAGCTCAATTTTAGGATTTGTTAATTATTCAAAATATTCAAAAAAAAACAAAGATCAAATTACTTGGTTAGCATTATGGATATCAAAAAAAAATACATTTGCTTCTGGTTTTAAATTAATAAAACATTTAGAAAAAAAATTTAAAAATAATAATATTATCGGTCTTGGCCTAACAGATACTGCTGTTAAGTTATTAAGTTTAATAGGTTATAAAATAAAAATACTGAATCATTATTATATCTTAAATGAAAACTTTAAAACTTACAAAATCATTATAAGTCCAAAAAAAAATAAATATCGAAAAAAAAATTTAAATTTTCTTTTCAAAAAACTTACAATAAATGACTTTAAAAAAATTAATATTTCTAATCGCAATAATTATAAAAATAGTAAATATTACATAAATAAATATTATAAAAATAAATTTTATAGTTATGATTTCTATTACATACAAAAGACAAATAATTCAGATTATCTGATATTAATAACTAGGAAAATTTCTTTAAAAAAGACATATGTTCTTCGAATTATTGAAATTATTGGGCAAATAAATACATTAAAATATTCTTATTATGCTATTCAAAATTTATTATACTTAAACAAAGCTGAATATATAGATTGTCTAAACTATGGCATTTCAAAAGATATTTTTATTTCTAGCGGATTCAATGATGTCCAAAATGGCACAATTGTACCAAATTATTTCGAGCCGTTTAAACCTAAATCAAAGAAAATATATTTTGCATATAAAGATAACAAATATATTGAGAAAAAATTAAATATATTTAAAGGTGATGCTGATCAAGAAAGGCCTAATATTTTATAGAAATCATGTTAAAAAATAAATCTATACTAGTCACTGGCGGTACTGGTTCTTTTGGTAAGGAGTTAGTTAGAAGAATACTTAAGCAGAACCCAAAAATAAAACGACTGGTAATATTTTCTAGAGACGAACTGAAGCAATTTGAAATGTCTAATGAATTTAATGAATTAAAATATCCAGGAATAAGATATTTTTTAGGCGATATAAGAGATGCAGAAAGATTGAACACTGCATTTAGAGATATAGACATAGTTGTTCATGCAGCAGCTTTAAAGCAGATAGTGGCCGCTGAATATAATCCATTTGAATTTATAAAGACAAATATTTTAGGCTCTCAAAATATAGTAAATGCTTGTTTAAATAATAATGTGTCTAATGTCATAGCTTTATCAACTGATAAGGCAGTATCACCAGCTAATTTATATGGTGCCACAAAGTTGTGTGCAGACAAACTATTCTTATCTGCTAACAACATTAAAGGTAATAAAAATATTAAATTTTCAGTAGTAAGATATGGGAATGTCTTTGGTAGCAGAGGATCGGTTGTACCATTATTTTTAAAACAAAAGAAAGAAGGAAGATTTACAATAACTGATAAGAGAATGACAAGATTTAACATGAGTTTATCTGATTCTGTAGAAATGGTTCTTTGGTCAATTGAAAACAATGTTGGTTCAGAAATATTTGTTCCAAAGTTAAAATCTTATAAAATTACAGATTTAGCAAAAGCAATAGATTCAAAATGTAAAATAAAATATATTGGAATAAACCCAGGAGAAAAAATCCACGAATCTTTAATGGATATAAATGAAAATAATTATTTAGGTGACTTAGGCAAATATTATGCATTAGTAGATAATGAAAAATCTTTCAAAAAATTGAAAAAGAAACACAAAAAAATTAAACATATAAAAAATATTTTTGAATATACTTCTGGAAATAATGGTACATTCCTTAGTGCTAGTAAATTAAAAATTTTATTGTCAAAATATATCAACAATAATTAAAAATTTGTGAAATCAAATTTTAAAAATTTATCTCTATCAATAATAGGCCTCGGATATGTCGGTTTACCCTTGGCTATTGAGTTTGGTAAATATAGAAAAGTCATTGCATATGATAATAATATTAAGAGAATAAAAGATCTAAAAAAAGGAATTGACAATACTCAAGAAATATCAAAAAATCTTATCAAAAGATCTAAGAATATTTTTTTTACTTATGACTCAAATGACTTGAAGCAATCGAATTGCTTCATAGTATGTGTGCCAACACCCATAAATAAAAAAAATAAACCTGATTTAAATAATATTACATCAGCAACAAAACTTGTTGCAAATTATTTACCAAAAAATAGTATTGTAATTTATGAGTCCACAGTTTACCCCGGGCTTACAGAAGAATATTGTGTGCCATTAATTTCAAAGATTTCAGGATTAAGTTATAACAAAGATTTTTTTTGTGGATATAGTCCAGAAAGAGTAAATCCTGGAGATAAAACAAAAAAAATAAATAATATTAAAAAACTAGTATCAGGATCAAATAAAAAAATTACTGATATTATCTACAAACTTTACAATGAAATAAATAAAAATAATATAATAAAAGTTAGTGAAATTAAAATAGCAGAAGCTGCAAAAGTAATTGAAAATTGCCAACGCGATGTAAATATCGCATTTATGAATGAACTTTCAATAATTTTTAAAAAACTCAATATAAATACATATGAGGTATTAGAGGCAGCTGCAACAAAATGGAACTTTGGTAAATACATGCCGGGTCTAGTAGGAGGGCATTGTATTGGTGTAGATCCATATTATCTTTCTTATAGATCTAGTAAATCTGGATATAATCCAAAAATAATTCTGTCTGGTAGAAAAATTAATAATTCAATGCCAGAATTTGTTGTTAAAAATTTTATCAATGGAATGAAAGCAAAAAAAATTAAGATTAAAAATTCAAAAACATTAATTCTTGGTCTTACTTTCAAAGAAAATTGTCCTGATGTAAGAAATAGTAAAGTTTTCTCTGTAATTGAAAAATTAAAAGCTAAGTCTATTAATGTTTTTGTTCATGATCCATGGATAACAATTGATAAAAGTAAAGACTATGATTTTAATATGATAAATGAATTTAACAATATTAAGTTTGATGGTATAATATTAGCAGTAGGTCATGACAAATTTAAAATGTTTAACGATAATATTTTAAAAAAGTTATCAAAAAAGAATTATTTTTTTTATGATTTAAAAAATTTTTTCAAAAAATCAAAACTTGTAAATTTAACTTTGTAATCATCATGGAAAGAAACTGTTATATAATAGCTGAAGCGGGATTAAATCATAACGGATCTATTGATTTAGCAAAGAAATTAATAGATTTAGCATCTGTAGCAGGTGCTGATGCAGTAAAATTTCAAAAAAGAACAGTTAATAAATTAACCACAGAAGATTTCTTGAATGCAGAAGACAATAGGTTTCCAAGTTTTGGAAAAACTTATAGAGAAATAAGAGAGCACTTAGAATTCAGTGAAATTGATTATAAAATTTTAAAAAAATATACAAAATCAAAAAATCTCGATTTTATTGTTACAGCATTTGATATTGAAGCTTATGATTTTTTATTTAAACTTGGAGTAGATAAATTCAAATTTGCAAGTCATAGCTTAACAAATTTAGATTTATTAAAGTATGCTTCAAAAAAAAAGATACCTGTAATTCTTTCTACCGGCATGTCAGAAATGGAAGAAATTGACACTGCTATTAATATTTTTAAATCAAATAATTGCCCAGTAAGTATTATGCACTGTGTTTCGTCTTATCCTACACCACAAAATGAATGTAATTTATCATTCATAAATATTTTAAAAGAAAGATATAATGTCCAAACAGGATATTCTGGTCATGAAATTGGATACTTTCCCACACTACTTGCAGTAGCTAATGGTGCGGAAATAATTGAAAGACATTATACATTAGACACTTCAATGGAAGGATTTGATCACAAAATGTCATTAAACCCAAATGATTTCAATGATATGATTTCAAAAATAAGAGAAATTTTACATATATTTGGAAATGGTCAAAAAAAAGTAAGTGAAACAGAGATGATTACTAGAAACAAATACCATGTTTCCATGATTTCTATAAGAGAAATTAAAAAAGGGGAGATTCTATCAGAAGATATGATTGAATACAGAAATCCAGGTACTGGCATTCCTCCAAAAAAAGCATCTTTAGTTTTAGGTAAAAAAGCTAAGGAGGATATATCAAATAATTCTATATTAAATTATGAAATGTTTATATGAGTAAAATTGATATTTCTATTATTATAAGAACAAAAAATGAGGAAAAATGGATTAATCATTGCTTAAAAATGATTTTTGATCAAAATTTCAAAAACTTTGAAATAATAATCATTGATAATAATAGTACAGACGCAACTTTAGAAATAGCCAAAAGATTTAAAATCAAAAAAATATTTAATATAAAAAACTTCTTGCCTGGTAAAGCAATTAATATCGGTGTTAGAAAATCTATTGGAGAATTTGTCGTTTGTTTATCTGCTCATTGTATTCCTAAAAATAAAAACTGGTTATCAAATTTATATAAAAATATATCAAAGAATAAAAAAGTTGCTGGCGTGTATGGTAGACAAATTCCAGTTAGCTTCAGTAACCCAATCGACAAAAGAGATTTACTGATAACCTTTGGACTTGATAAACGAATTCAAGTCAAAGATAATTTTTTTCATAATGCTAACAGCATATTTAAAAAGGAAATTTGGAAGAAATTTCCTTTTGATTCAAAAGTTAAAAACGTTGAAGACAGGTTATGGGGTAAGCAAATAATTAAAGCTGGATATAATATAATTTATGAACCCGAAGCAATAGTTTACCATCATCATGGCATACATCAAAACAATGCACCAGAGAGGGTATCAAGTATAGTTTCTATAATCGAAAAATTTGAAAAAGATAGAATTATAAAATTACCCACAACGCTCAAGCCTGAAAACTTAAATATTGTTGCAGTCTTGCCATTTTCAATAAATTCAAAATATTATAGAGACAATAAATCTTTACTTTTAAAAACAATTAATGAAATAAACGAGTCAAAATTTATAAAAAAAATATATTTAGTATCCGAAAAAAATATTATTAGAAATAATTCAATCAAATTCATTGACAGAATAAAAAATAAAATTTCAACTTCTATAAGTATTGATGAACTTTTATTTAAATCACTAAAAATTATTGAAAAAAATAAAGATTATCCTGACTCAATTATTTTTATAAATTATGATTACGTTTTAAGGCCAGCAAAACTTTTAGATAAAATTATTTTAGAAGCTCAATACAGTGGATGTGACACAGTTTTTCCAGCGCAAATAGATTATGGGCATTATTGGTTAAAATCTGAAAGTGGTAATTTTGTTCAAACTGACTCATCTTTGAATTCAAGAAATATTAGAAAGCCAACCTATAAAGCATTATATGGACTCGGCTGCTTGACATCATCTCATATAATTAGAAACAAAAAAATTATTGGTGGCAAAATAGGTATAATTCCAATTGATAATATAAATAACTCATTCAGGTTAATAGATTTAAAAAAATCCAGAATTTTAAAATCTTTTTTCTTTAGTAAAATCCAAAAATCAAAGTAATGAAAGTTTTAGGAGTTACATTAGCTAGAGGAGGATCAAAATCTGTGCCATTAAAAAATATTAGGCTTATTTCAGGTAAACCACTAATTTTTTATACAATTAGGGAGGCGCTTAAATGTAAACTAATTGACGACTATATCGTATCTACTGATAGCAAAGTTATAAGTAAAATATCAAAAAAATTTGGAGCAGTAATTCCATTTGTAAGACCTAAAAATATCTCAAAAGATACATCTACCTCTGTAGAATCATTACAACATGCTGTCAAATCTATGGAAAAAATAAAAGGTTATCAATATGACTATGTCGTGGAAATTATGTGCACTAATCCTTTAAAGGTAGCTTTGGATATAGACAGTTGTATTGCAAAATTAAAAAAGACAAAAGCTGACTCTGTAATAGCTGTACATAAATTAGAAGAACATCATCCTTCAAGAATTAAAAAAATAGTTAATGACAAAATAATGGATTTTTGTGTAAAAGAAAAAATTGAGTCAAGAAGGCAAGATTTAAAACCATTCGCCTACATTAGAAGTGGTTCAATTTATGCATTGAAAAGAAATCATTTAATGGCAGACAACAAACGTTATGGATCAAGCAATAGCAGGCCATATATTTTGCCACCTGAAAGAGCAATTAATATTGATACAGAAGCGGATGTATATTTAGCTGAAAAACTATTATCCAGTAAAAATAAATAACTTATTTTATTTTTTTTTGATATAAATTAATCTAATAAAGTATTATGCAATTTGATAACTTAAATCAATTATTCAATAAAAATGGGTATGTAATTATTAATCCAAACGATTTACAAGATACTAGTTTTTTTAATAAATTAGCTGATAGCGCTAATAAATTATTACCAAGATACAAAGATGGAGAAGTAGATTCAAGAGTTAATAATTCAAGAGAAGATCCTAGATTTTATCATGAAAATAAAATTGGAAACTTATTGTACAATGGCTGCCCATTAGAACATCGTTATAGATTAGGTCAAGGTAGTGCCGATACAACTAAAGATACAAATTATCTATATGGAAGAAGAGTCATATTACCAGAGCGTAATTTTAATAAAGAGTTAGTTGGTTATATAGAGAATGAAAAAATTTTAAATTTGGTATCAGGTCTCTTCGAGACTGATTCAAAAAACTTATCCTTCCATAATGGAAGTTTATCAAGGGTATTTCCAGGATGCACAGGTGAGTCAAAAAAAATACATATAGACACACCAGGTTTCATAAAAAATAGGACTTCACATTTGAAAGAAGATAAATTTATAATTAATGTTTTTACTTTTCTTTCAGATATTAGTGAGGAATTAGCTCCAATGAGAGTAGTGCCCGGATCACATAAAAGATATAAAGATATTAATAAAGCATTAGCAAAATCATTTAATGGAAGCATAACGAAAAATAATGTTACTCAGGCCGGTCATATATATGACGAGTTATTAGAAGGATTGGATCTTGGTGACTCTAAAAAATTAACAGGTAAGGCAGGTACCATAGTTGTGATGAATTCAGGACTACTGCATTCTGCCACAGAAAATTTTACAAAAGATTTATTTAGGGATGTAATAATTGCTAATTATTCAAAAAGGACAGATACCGAATTTAGAAAAAGTTATTTTAAAGACTATCCAGAGGATTCAAAAAAGTTAATGAAATTAGCAAGTAATAGAGAATTATTTAAAAGATCATTTAGTAACAACTTTAAAAATAATTTAGATGAGTTTTCAATTAAACCAATAATAAGAAAAAATTTAAATAAGATTAAGTCTTTCAAAGACTTTTTGTACCCCTACTATTCAAAATCAAAAAGAATATTTCATCAAAAATCTAAAAATAAGAAATACCTTAATGTTGGGGCTGGAAATGGTTGGAGGCATAACGATTTTATATCATTAGATCTCGCTCAGGATATTGAAATTAATTTCAATTTAAACATAGATAAAAAATTACCATTTGAAGATAATTCTATTAAAGGAATTTATACTTCGCATTGTTTAGAGCATTTAAGATATTCAGAAGTTAAATATTGGCTTAAGGATTTTTATAGAATTCTTTTAAAAGGATCAATTTTAAGAATTACAGTTCCAAATATAATATTATATCTAGATGCATATGAAGAAAAAGATGCTTCCTTTTTTAATTGGATCAGATCTTCTGGTTCATACGCATATGACTCTTGGCTCAGATCAATAATTAGGCAATTTGCATCACCTGTTGTAGATAACTACAGTGATGAAGAATTATATAAAATGTATAGTAAAAAAGATAAAATTGAATTTCTTAACTACTTTGAAAAAGAAGTAGATTTAATAAAAGATGATAAACTTTTATGGCCATCAATTCATAAGTCATGGTGGTCTAATGAAAAGTTTGTTAAAGAATTAAAAGAATGTGGTTTTTCCAAAGTTAATATCTTAACGCAAAACACTTCAGGTAATAATATTTTTATTGGCAAGGAATTTAACAGAACTAGACCACATATGAGCTTATATATTGAAGGTATTAAATAAAATTTTTAATGCTAACCAAAATATTAGTAATAACCCCCATTAATCATATAGATAAATTAGAGGATAAACTAAAAAAAATTGGTAAATTAACAATTAAAGCAGAGCCCTCAAATGAATATATTTCAAAAAATATTCATAAATTTGAGGTAGTTTATACCAATCCAAATAAATCAAATATTTTTTTAGGAGAAAAAATTATAAAAAAAGCTTCAAAATTAAAATTAATTTGTACCGCATCAACTGGTACTAATCACATTGATGTTAAATATGCTGAAAAAAACAATATCAAAATTATTTGTTTAAAAGACGATTTCAAAACAATATCTAAGATAAGCTCGACAGCAGAGCATGCTTTTTGCCTGACTTTAGCTTCAATTAGAAATCTAATACCAAGTTTTAATTCAGTAAAAAATGGAAATTGGGATTATACTAAATTCATTGGACGACAAATGAATTTTTTGACTATTGGTATAGTTGGGTATGGGAGATTAGGTAAAATGTATTCAGATTATTGTAAATCATTTCAATCAAATATACTTGTATATGATCCTTATAAAAAAATTAGATCTTCGAAAATTAACCAGGTCTCAAATTTAAATCTTTTATTAAAAAAATCAGATATAATCTCATTTCATATCCATATAAATCAAAATACTCATCATTTATTAAACAAAAAAAATATAAAAAATTTAAAAAAAAATGTCACATTAATCAATACTTCAAGAGGTGAAATATTTGATGAGAAAGAAATTATTAGTTTCTTAAAAAAAAATAAAAATGCTAAATTAGCGTGCGATGTAATAGAAAATGAAATTCAAGATAAAATTAAAAATCCTTTAATTAAATTTTCAAAAAAATCAAATCAAGTTATAATATCACCTCATATTGGTGGCATGACTAAAGAAGCTCAAAATATAGCTTATCATAGAGTTGCAGATAAATTATTAAATTTCTTAAATGATTAAAATTTTAATTATTCAAATTGTAAATTTACTAACAATAATTAGGATATTGAAAATATCAAATTTAAAAAAAATTATTTTTACATCAACATATTATTTATGTACTTTGTTTTTAGGTATTCTCGATGCCGTGGGCTTGCTTCTTGTAGTAGGAATTCTTTTCAATGGACCAATTTTAAAGAATCAAGATAATATTTCAGAATATATAGTGTCTTTCTTATCTTTTATAATTGATAAAGAAAGCACCTCTCAGCTTTTATATTTAGTAATAATTATATTTGCATTGATAATCTTATTAAAAATTGCAATTGGTTTTTTTGATCAGCTTATTTGGACATTTTTTAGAAGAGAAATGCAGATTAAAATATATTATAATTATATTAATTCTGACTGGTTAAAAATATATGACTTTAGAGTTGGTGATGTTGCAAATACATTGTCATGGGAAGTAAGAGCAATTGCTAAATATATACAAAATTGTTTTCAGGTTTTTTATAGTTTAATTCTGTGTACCATATTTCTTTTAATTGCCCTTTCAACAAGTTTCACTATTTTTGTTATTAGTGGCTTTATAGCTTTGCCAGTCATAATATTCTTTTCTTTAATATATAGACGTCTCTCCTGGTATTCAAAAAAAGAGGCAGAAAGTAGGGATATTTTTATGAGCGATGTTACTGAGAGACTTAATGGACTTTTTCAAATAATAGCAGAAAATAATTTAATTTATCATTTTAAAAAAGGTATAAAACAGCAAGAAAAATTATGGAGATTAGAGTTAACTCAAGGCGTTTTACAAACAACGACTGCATCTTTTAGTTACATACTTATTTTGTTGGTATTGATATCGTTCTACATTTATTCAACTTATAGTAATAATTTTGATATTGGTAATATATCAATATTTGCAAGTATTGGTGTATTGGGGATTAGGTCATTATCGAGTTTTAATTTGTTATTATCAAATATTGGGAATGTTTTAAGACTTTCTGGAAGTATGAAGCCTGTAATCGCAGGATTAAGTTTAGAAAATAAAAGATCACTTAAAATAATAGATAGAAAAATTATCAGAATCAAACTTGACAATATTTTATTTGATTTCGGAATAAATAAAAAAAAGCTTTTAGAAAATATTTCATTAAATGTTGAATTAAATAATCCAATAATAATTAGTGGTCCATCAGGTAGCGGCAAAACAACTTTAGCAAATTTAATATCCGGAATCTATTTGCCACAAAAAGGAAAAATTGTTTATATAGATGATAAACAAAAAGAATATCTGTCAAACGATTATAATATCAACGTAGGCTATGTAACACAAAATATTCATATATTTAGGGGAACATTAGAAGAATTTTTATGTGAAGATAAGAATATAGAAAAAAATAAAATATATGAAGTCTTGGAGTCAGTTGGCTTATCGGACTTTATAAAAAGTAAAGGTGGATTAGATTTAAAAGTAATTGAAGCTGGAAGATCTTTTTCTGGAGGGCAAATCAGAAGATTAGGTATTGCAAAAATACTTTTAAAAGGAAGTCAGGTTATAATATTAGATGAACCAACATCTGGCTTAGATAAATTAAATAAAGAATTTTTGTTAAATACGATTAAAAAACTATCTATTGATTATATTATAATAATCATATCACATGATAAAATAGAATTAGAAAATTCAACTAATGTAAATTTGAACGATCTCAATAGTGAATAAAAAAATATTATTAGTTGATAAAAGTATTTATAAATTGGTATAATAAATTGTTAGAAAAAGTTACAAAATTATTCAATGAACATTAACGAAAAAATTATTCAAACTAAAAAAAATGGTTATGTTATTTTGGGTGATAATTATTTTGAGCCACAAGATTTAGAAAAATTAAAAAATCTTACACGACAATGTTTTTTAGAGAAAAAAAAAGAAAATCATAGTGATTACATGTCACCAAAAGGTGGTTTTGAAGGACTAAAATATTTGACTCAGTACAACAATGAAATCCATAAAATATTAAATACTTTTTTTAGCCGCGATGACATAAAAAAATATTTGTCAAACATCCTTGGCTCAAAATATAAAATATGGACAATAAATTATAGAGTAGCTTCAAGCACTGATAAAGGTCTGAGCTTTCATCAAGACTCTTATGGCGAAACTAATTTAACAATTTTATTAAAAGATAACTTTTCTGGAAATGGATCAACATCCTTCATTCCAGGATCCCATCTTATTAAAAAAAATTTAAATAAAAAAAATATAAAAATCCCATTAATTATTAGTAAATTTTTGAAACCTTTTTCTGTAAATTTAAAAGGAAAAGAGGGGCAAATTAGTATTTTTTTTAATAAGACATGGCATGGCAGAACACCAAACAAATCAAATGAAAGTTATGATGCTATATTAATAAGCCTATTCCCTTCTGGAGCCAAATACGGCTCAAGGGAATCTGGAGTGTGGAGCCGAAATTATTTAGATAAAGTTAAAGAATCATATTTAGCAAAATTAATAGATCCAAAAATTAATACAAGTCAAATTGATGAATTTTCATATCTTGTAAATGGAAATAACGAAATTTCTTATTCTAAGAACTTATATGATATGAAAATTAAAGATGTAAATTTTAATTATTATGTTTCCTTGATTTTGTATTATTTCTTATTAATTTTTTTTAAATTTTTTAATCCCATTAAACTAATTTTGAAAAAATAAATATTTTATGTTTAATTACTTTATTACAGCCTTAAAAGTACTTATTAAATCAAAGAAAATTTTTAATTTTCCTAAGTCAAATAAAATATTAATATATGATGCTATTGGTGCAGAAAATATTATTTTATTATTAAAGGAAATAATTGATATCAAACCTCATGTAATGGCGACTAGGGGTGAAGTTATTAATATACCTGTTTTATTTTTTACGCTAATAAAATTAAAAATAAAAAAAAAAAATTACATATTTGAATATATAAAAAAAATTAAACCAGAAATAATTATAACGTTTATTGATAATAATTTAGAATTTTATAAAATAAATAATTATTTTCCAGAAATTAAAACTATATTCATACAAAATGGATGGAGAAGTTTCCACTCAGATATATTCCATAAATTATCATATACTGATTATCTAAACCAAAATTTAAAAGTCAGTCAAATGTTGGTTTTTGGTTCAGGCATTGGTAAACATTATGCTAAAAAAATTAATGGTAGATATGAAGTTATAGGTTCCATAAAAAATAATTTTAATAAAATTTCAAATAAAAAAAAAAAAATTGTTATTTATATTTCTCAATGGATGGAGTCTGAATTTAAAATTGATAATAGGTATTTTAATAATATCAGCTATTCTTACCCATGTGATAAAATTGTAATACCTGCATTAATAGATTTTACAGAGGAAAATAATTATAAACTTTATATTCTTACGAGATCTGAATATGATTCTGATTTTGAAAAATCTGAAATAAATTACTTTAGAGAAACATTTAGTAAAAATATAAATTTTTTTGCTAAAAACAAATATAAAAATTCTTATGAAATAATTGATACCGCAACTATTGTCACTGGAATTGATTCAACATTATTATATGAATCAATATCAAGGGGAAATAAAACTGGTATTTTTTCTTTTAGGGGAAAACTATTAAAATTAAAGGGTTTTGCTTATGGATGGCCTAGTAACAATCAAGATAATGGTGAGTTTTGGACAAGCTTACCAGATGTAAATAAAATAAAGAAAATATTGCATTATTTACATTCAATATCATTTAATGATTTGAAATTAGCTTACAAAAAAAATAAGACGGAAGATATTTTATATTTTGATTATAATAACACTAATGCAAAGATGTTAATTAAGGAAATTTTAAATTAAAAGGATAAAATTTGAAAAGTAAAATACTCGTAGCTGACTATTATTTTTTAAATAAAAATAAATATGATCTTAATAAATTAGTCAGTGTTTTTCCTATGAGAAATAGTAAAAATTCTTATCGGGTCAGTTTAAGTAATCTAAAACAAAGATCAATTTTACTATCAAAATTTTATTCTGAGCTGCAACCAATATTTAATAAAACATCTAATCAAGGAATAGGCTACAAAAATGATGAATCTAATATTGTTTTTAAACAAATAGTAATTAAATTATCTAATATTTTTATTGATCATTTAATACGAGTTAATCATATTTTAAATAACAATAAATTTAAATATAAAGTTCAACAAGTAAATGAAATAGATTTATCTTCGTCTCATTCAATTTTTTCTTACTTTCATAGCAGTTGGCAACTAAATCAGATGATGGTAATGAAAATATCTAATATTTTTGATGTTAGTAATATTTCTTATATAAGTAAAACTGATTTTCCAGAATTAAAATCATTTTTGAAAGTAAAAAATATAATATTTGCTCCATATGGCTCCTTCTTTATCAATTTAAAAAGGAGATTGATAACTGTCTATATTATTATTTCTAAAATTTTAGGTAGGATAATTAATATAAATAAAAATATCTTATCTGCAGGTTTTTCATCAGATGAATTTTATTTTGGAAAAAATGGTGCTTATGGCCCTTTTGGCTTCATGACTAGAATTAGTAATGATAAGCCAAAAATTGTTTATAAAGAAAAAAATATATCAAAAAGAAATGAATTTAAAAAATCTTTATCTTTTGAATATAAAATTTTTTTTAAAAAATTACTTAAAAATCTTGGTTTAGAAATTAAAGACAATAAAACAGACGACCTTTTTAATTTATGGCTAAATTTAACTATTGATTCTATACCAGTATTTTTATTTGAAGATTTAAATATAAATATACAAAATTATGTAAATTTTTTAAAAAAAAATTATTTTAAAAAATATTTAATAGGTGAGCCAAGTACATTAATAGACAATGATAGTGGGATACTTCTTTCCTTATCATGTAAAAGAATTGGAGGTACTCTACTTGGAGTTCAGCATAGTGCAGGGCACTTTGGCTATATTGATGATTTATCAATTGCAAACCACTTTGAATACAGTCACTATGATAGCCTATTTACTTTTGGCTGGACGAAAACAAATAATTACCTACCTAGATCAAATTTTATTCCCATCCCTTCGCCAAAAATTTCATCTAGAAATCTCAAAAGCAATTATTTGAATTTTTCAAATAGTAACGATAGGAAGACAATTTTATTTTTATCCAATACTATATCGAGATTTCCTACGGGCGGTACATGTGGTCACTCAAGAATTGACTTTATTGACTCTATATTGGAAACTCAAGAAAAATTAATTGAAGATTTATGTAATAACAATTTAAGTGTATTACATAAACCCTACAATCAGAATATTGTAACTTTATTTTATGAGCATTATAAAATTTTAAACAATCATAGTAATTATTTTATGGAAAAGATAAATCAAAAAGGCTTAACCATAAAATTGATAAAAAAATGTAAAATTTTGTTATGGGATCAAATTGGAAGTGGAACAGTTGAAGCTTTGGCTTGTGAAGTACCCTCCATTATTTTCTGGAAAAGAATATACTCTCAAGAAGCCGAATGGGCTAAGGATCATATTAATGATTTAGAAAATGTTGGTGTAATTCATTCTGATACTAAAGAATTAATTAAAGAAATAAAAATATATTTAAAAGATCCTACAAAATGGATGAATGATACAAAAAGAATAAAAGCTATAAAGAATTTTACTAAAAATTATGCAAATTATAATGAAAATTGGTATAAAATTTGGAAAAATCAAATTAAAAGTTTAATCTAAAAATGCGTTAGAAAAATAATGAAAATTTCAATTGGTACAGCTCAATTTGGTAAAAAATATGGTATTTCAAATATAAGTGGTAAAACTAAAAAATCAGAGATTGGTAAAATTTTAAAAATTGCCAAACAAAGACATATTAACTTAATTGACACTGCCCAAAATTATTTAAATGTTGAAAATAGATTAGCATCATATCATCTAAATGATTTTAAAATTTCTACAAAAATTTCAGATATTAATAAAGTTAATATGGAAACAAATAAACATTATATCTACAATAAAATTATTCACAGTTTACAAAATTTGAAAATTAAAAAAATTGATACGATTTTTTTACATAATACAAATGATTTATTATCTAGAAATGGTGACAAATATTTTGAAGATTTGATAAAGTCAAAAAAAAATAATTTAGTAAATAAAATAGGTATAACAGTATATTCTACAAAAGAAATTAATGAAATTATCAGTAATTTTGATATAGATGTTGTTCAATGCCCTTTTAATATATTTGATAACAGGTTAGTAGAATCAGGTATGTATAATCAGTTAGTTAATAAAAAAATTGAAATAGAAGTGCGATCGATATTTCTTCAGGGCTTGCTTCTTATGAATGCTGATAAAATACCCTTACAATTCCAGAGTTTTCAAAAACTCTTCAAATTATGGTTTAAATTTTTAAAAAAAAATCAAATTTGTCAACTGGATGCCTGTATTAATTTCGTTAAGAAATATAAAAAAATTAAAAGAATTATAATAGGTGTTGAAAATTCAAATCAATTTTTAGAAATTATTAAAAGTTTTTATAAAAACGACTATATAGACTTTCCTAAAATGAGCTCAAAACAAATAAAACTTATAAACCCTAATTTATGGAATTAAAAAAAAATAAAGTAATTGCTATAATTCAAGGTCGTCTAAATTCAAAAAGATTTCCTAATAAAATTATAAATAAAATTGGAAATTATAAAATGATTAATCTAATTTTAAAAAGACTGAACAAATCAAAAAAAATTTCCAGACTAATTGTAGCAACAGGCAGTAAACATAACAATAAAAATTTAATTAAAATTGTTGCAAAGAATATTTGTAATTTAGAGTTTGGTGATGAAAATCATGTTTTAAAAAGATATTACAAAATTGCCACAAAATATAAAGCTAATACAATAATTAGAATTACCGCAGATTGTCCATTTATAGAACATAAATTAATTGATAAATATCTATCTTATTTTGAAAAAAATAATTTTGATTATATCAGCAATACCCTTAATCCTACCTTCCCAGACGGTCTTGATTTTGAAATTTTTTCTTATCAAACACTGCTTAAAGCATTTAATAGTGCCAAATCTGATTATGATAAAGAGCATGTAACACCCTTCATAAAAAGAAATAAAAAGTTTAACAAAAAATCTATTGAATATAAAAAAAACTTTTCATTTTTGAGACTTACTGTTGATGAAAAAATAGATTTGGAAATGATAAATGATATTTATAAACAATTTAAACCAAAATATGATTTTACTTTTGAAGAAATAATAAAATTATATAATAAAAAACCAAGTTTATTTAATAAGAATATACATTTAAAAAGAGACGAGGGTTCAACAATGGATACAGGAAATAAATATTGGAAAAGAGCAAAAGAAATAATACCTGGCGGGAATATGTTTTTATCCAAAAGACCTGAGATGTTCTTGCCTAATAAATGGCCAACCTATTTTTCTAAAGCTAAAGGTTGTAACGTATGGGATTTAGATGGAAAAAAATATGTTGATACATGTTTAATGGGTGTAGGAACCAATATACTTGGTTACGGAAATAAAGAAGTCGATAAAACAGTAAAATCAATAATTAGAGATGGAAATTTCTCATCTTTAAATTGCCCTGAAGAGTTATTTTTATCTGAAAAATTAATAGAAATGCATCCTTGGGCTGATATGGTTAAACTAGCAAGAACTGGCGCAGAGGCAAATGCAATAGCAATTAGGATCGCTAGAGCATACTCACGTAAAGAAAATGTTGCTATTTGTGGATACCACGGATGGCATGATTGGTATTTATCAGCTAATTTAACTGATAAAAAAAATTTAGATAATCATCTTCTTAAAGGCTTAAGTACAATTGGAGTTCCAAATAAGTTGAAGGATAGCATATATACGTTTGAATATAATAATTTTGAACAACTTTTGAATCTTGTAAATAAAAAAAATATTGGTGTAGTTAAAATGGAAGTATCAAGATCATTTGAACCTAAAAATGACTTTCTTCAAAATATAAGAAATTTATGTTCCAAAAAAAATATCATTTTAGTTTTTGATGAGTGTACTTCTGGCTTTAGAGAAACATTTGGTGGACTTCATAAAAAATATAATATTGAACCAGATATTTGTACATTTGGTAAAGCAATGGGTAATGGGTATGCTATTACTGCCGTAATTGGTAAAAAAAAAATAATGCAAATTGCTCAAGATACTTTTATGAGTAGTACTTTTTGGTCTGAAAGGATAGGTCCTTCAGCTGCTCTCAAAACACTTGAAATAATGAATGAAATGAAGTCATGGAATATAATTACAAAGAAAGGAAAAGAATTGAGAAGGAAGATTAGATTGATAGCAAAAAAAAATAAATTAGACTTATCATTTATTGGTTTACCGTCACTTACAAGCTTTATCATTAATTCAAAAAAAAATTTGTTCCTTGAATATAAAACACTAATAACACAAGAAATGCTAAAAAAAGGCTACTTAGCTTCAAATAGTATATACTTAAGTGTTGCGCATACTGATAAAATTTTAAATACATATTTAAATAATTTAAATCTTATTTTTAAAAAAATTAAAAATTGTGAAGATGGAGATAACATAAAAGAATATTTGAAATATCCAGTTTCTCACAAAGGTTTTCAGAGGCTTAACTAATTATGAAAATTAATAATAAAATTATTGACACGAATGAGCCAACTTATTTTATAGCCGATATTGCAGCAAATCATGATGGTGATCTGCAAAGAGCAAAAGATTTAATTTATTTGGCTGCTGAATCTGGTGCAAATGCAGCTAAATTTCAACATTTTAAAGCTGAAACAATAGTTAGTGATGAGGGGTTTAAAAAATTAGGAACTAATATTTCTCA
>MDTB01068198.1_pt1 | contig 29017 bp, 37 predicted proteins | sample 811161 | NCBI WGS metagenome assembly MDTB01 (sample SAMN05326650, study PRJNA326480) | marine metagenome | isolation source: seawater | place: Mediterranean Sea | collected 2009
TCTGTTTTTCCCTCAGTTGTTTACCATAATCTGAGGATCTTGCTCCCGAAACTCTACCATGCTGTCCGGGCTTACTATCTTGTTTACATTTTGTGTCAAGAGCTCTCCTAGCACTTTTTAAAAAAAGGTCAGTACCCTCCCTACGAGACAATTTGCATTTAGGTCCGCGATAACGTGCCAATCTAATTTTCCTTTCTTATAAAGTTGAAAAAGTTAAATTCGACGTCGCTTCGGTGCGCGACATCCGTTGTGAGGAACAGGAGTAACATCTGAAATCTGTGTGATCCTCATACCTAAGGAATTTAATGCTCTAACTGAAGATTCTCTTCCAGGACCAGGTCCTTTAATTCTGACTTCTAAATTTTTTACTCCGCAATCCAAAGCAACTTTTCCAGCAGTTTCAGCAGCAACTTGAGCAGCAAAAGGTGTACTTTTTCTACTGCCTTTAAAGCCAGCACCACCACTAGTTGCCCAGCATAGAGCATTACCTTGTCTATCTGTAATGGTAATTATCGTATTGTTGAAAGACGCATGTATGTGAGCTACAGCATCAAGAACATTTTTTCTGACTTTTTTCTTTCCTCGACTTGAGCCACTTGTTTGGCTTTTACTCATTTTGTTAGATTCTCCTATTTTTTGAGAGTTATACTGCCTTTGCGAGGACCTTTTCTGGTTCTAGCATTTGTTCTTGTTCTTTGTCCACGAACTGGCAATCCTCTTCTATGTCTCATACCTCTGTAGCACCCAAGATCCATAAGTCGCTTTATACTGATGGAAACTTCTCTTCTCAAATCACCTTCTATCGTATATTTTAAAACTTCAGACCTTAGCTTTTCTAATTCAGAATCATCAAGTTCCTTAATTTTTTTTCTAAAGGGAATACCAGCCGCTTCACAAATTTTTTTGGCTGTTGTCCTTCCAACACCAAATATTGCAGTTAATCCAACATCAACATGTTGGTGATTAGGTATGTTTATTCCTGCGACACGTGCCATAAAAATTCCTTATTATTAACCTTGTCTTTGCTTATGACGTGGATCTGAGGAGCAAATTATCCGAACAACTCCACGCCTACGAACGACTTTACAATTTCTACAGATTTTTTTAACTGATGCCATTACTTTCATAATATTTTCCTCTGACTAAAGCAAGTAATTACTTTGCTCTAAAAATTATCCTTGCCCTCGTCAAATCATATGGGGTTAATTCAACTGTAACTTTGTCACCTGGAAGAATACGGATGTAATTCATCCTCATTTTTCCCGAGATATGCCCAAGTACAACATGATCATTTTCTAATTTAACTCTAAAAGTGGCATTAGGAAGGTTTTCAATAATTTCTCCTTGCATTTGTATTGCATCATCTTTTGCCATCCTCTACCTCAGAGCTCCACCAGGCCGAAAGCTTGATTTCTTTAATAAACTCTCATATTGCTGGGACATAACATAAGACTGCAGTTGGGCCATAAAATCCATTGTCACAACAACAATAATTAAAAGAGAGGTCCCTCCAAAGTAAAATGGAATGTTATAACCATAAACCAAAAATTCTGGCAATAAACAAACTCCAGTAATATATATAGCACCTATTAAAGTTAGTCTTGTTAAAATGCGATCAATGTATTTAGAAGTCTGATCTCCGGGACGGATTCCAGGAACAAAAGCGCCACTTTTTTTTAAGTTATCAGCTGTCTCTTTACTATTAAAAACGAGCGCGGTGTAAAAAAAACAGAAGAAAATAATTGCTGCGGCATAAAATGCTATATATAAAGGCTGCCCAGGAGATAAAGATGCTGCAAAATCAGAAAATATTGACTGAACCGAGAATGATTCATCAGGACTACTTGAACCGAACCAAGATGCTAGAGTTGCTGGAAAAAGAATAATACTAGAAGCAAAGATGGGAGGGATCACACCTGCCATATTGAGTTTAAGAGGAAGGTGGGAAGTTTGTCCCGCATAAAGTTTGTTCCCAACTTGTTTTTTTGCGTAATTAACAGTTATTTTTCTTTGCCCTCTTTCAACAAAACATACTAATGCAGTTACTGCTACAACTAATAAAATAATAAACAATGCCATGAGTGGTGCCATCGATCCTGTTCTTACTAATTCAAACAAACCCCCAATAGAACTAGGTAAACCTGCTGCTATTCCAGCAAAGATAATCAAAGAAATACCGTTACCCAGTCCTCTTTCAGTTATCTGTTCTCCCAGCCACATTAAAAACATGGTGCCAGTTACTAAAGTAACAATAGTAGTAAATCTAAACATTAATCCGGGGTCAATTACCAAATTTGGCTGTGCTTCTAATGCAATGGAAATACCAATTGCTTGAACAATAGCAAGTCCCAATGTGCCGAATCGCGTGTATTGCGTTATTTTTCTTCGACCAGCTTCACCGTCTTTTTTCAAAGCCTCAAGAGTTGGTGAAACAGCAGTCATGAGTTGCATGATTATTGATGCTGAAATGTATGGCATTATTCCTAATGCAAAAATAGTAAATCTAGACAGAGCTCCACCAGAAAACATATTGAATAAGCCAAGTATTCCACCTTCCTGAGTTTTAAATAATGATGCTAATTGATTCGGATCTATTCCTGGAACTGGAATATGAGCACCAAGCCTATACACCAGTAAAGCAAGAATAAGAAAAAATATTCTTTTTCTTAGGTCAGCAAATCGATCTGTTGAAGGTTTCATTTTTCGTTATGTTCGTTATTAACATCATGCTTCAAAGCGGGTAAAGTTACAGACCCACCAGCCTTTTCAATTAACTCTTTAACCTTTGGAGTAACATAAATTTGTTCTAAGTTAATTTTCTTTGATATTTTTCCAGATGAGAAGACTTTAACTCTCCGTGTTAAATTATGAATAACACCTATTTTTTTTAATAAAGCTAAATCAATAATTTCTTCCTTTTCCAAATTTATACTGTTAAGTTCAGACAACCTCAATTGTGCAGAAAATTTCCCGAAAGGCGAAGAAAAACCTCTCTTTGGAAGTCTTCTGTGCAGAGGCATCTGACCACCTTCAAAACCAGTTTTGTGAAATCCCCCCGAACGAGATTTTTGACCTTTATGTCCTCTACCAGCAGTTTTTCCAAAACCAGATCCTATTCCTCTACCAACTCTTTTCTTTTTCTTTTCTGAACCGTTATCTGAGGAAAGGGTATTCAAATATATTTTTTTATTCTCCATTAGCTACTTTCTATATCACCTTCACCATGTAAGAAACTTTATTGATCATACCCCTTACAGCTTCAGTATCCTCAAGAGATCTTACTGAATTAACTTTTCTCAAACCCAAACCTCTGACAGTTGCACGATGATCATTTCTTTTGCCTATAGGACTTTTAAATAATTGAACTTTGATAGTTTTTTTTGTCATTTAAAATTATATCCAGTTAGTTTAAGAGAGAATTTCTTCAACAGATAAACCCCTTTTATTAGCTATTTCAGATGGTGAATACATATTTTCAAGGCCGTTTATAGTTGCTCGAACCAAGTTATATGGATTTGTTGAACCAAAACTTTTAGCAACTACGTCAGAAACACCCATAACTTCAAAAATAGCTCTCATTGGTCCACCTGCTATGATACCGGTGCCCTTCTCAGCAGGTGAGATAAAAACAGATGATGCCCCATGCTTGCCAATAACACTGTGATAAAAACTACCACCTTTCATACGAACATTAATCATTTTACGCCTTGCTTCATCCATTGCTTTTTGAACAGCAACAGGAACTTCTCTTGATTTGCCTTTGCCCATTCCAATTTTCCCATCCCCATCTCCTACAACTGTAAGAGCTGCAAACCCAAGAATTCGTCCTCCTTTGACAACCTTCGTAACTCTATTAACAGCAATCATTTTTTCGCGAAGACCATCATCTCGATCCTCGGTATTGACTTTTGCTTGTAATTTAGCCATGTAAGTTTCTCCAGTTAAACATCATTTTAGAATTTAAGTCCAGATTCTCTTGCTGCATCAGCAAGAGCTTTTATTCTGCCGTGGTATCTGAAACCAGACCTATCAAAAGCAACTTCATTAATTCCGACTTTTTTGGCTTTATCAGCAACTCTTTTACCAATCAAAGTAGCAGCTGCAATATTACCTCCTACTCCAGATGTACTTTTTAGCTCAGAACGTATTTCTTCTTCAACTGTTGATGCAGAAACTAAAACTTGACTTGCTGAAGAATTAAAAATGGAAGCATAAATATGAAGATTAGTTCTGTGAACAGATAATCGAGGCAAACCGGTATCACTAATCCTAAAACGAGTTTTTTTTGCTCTTCTAAGTCTTGAATTTTTCTTATTCATAACTAATATCCATTATTTTTTCTTAGTTTCTTTTAAGGAAACAACTTCATCCGAATATCTAACACCTTTACCTTTGTATGGTTCTGGAGGTCTAAAGCCTCTGACCTCGGAAGCAATTTGTCCCACTTGCTGCTTGTTAATGCCAGATATGATTATTTCAGTGGGTGAGGGGGTTTTTACATTAATACCATTAGGCAATTGCATGTTTACTGGATGAGAAAACCCAAGAGATAAATCTAAAACGTTACCTTTTGCTTGAGCCCTGTATCCAACACCAACTAGTGATAATTTTTTTTCAAAACCTTCATTTACACCTTTAACCATATTTGCCAATAAAGCTCTAATTGTTCCACTCATAGCTTTTGAAAAGGTTTTTTCATTAGCAGAGCGAACATGAATTTGTTTTTCGTCAGCATTAATAAGGACAATTGAGGGTGAAAACTTTTGGCTTAGTTTCCCTTTAGGTCCATCAACTAATACTTCACCATTATTGATGGTAATTTTTGTTCCTTGCGGGATTTCAATTGGCATTTTAGCAATTCTAGACATAAAGTTAATTCCTTCTATGAAACCATGCCAATGACTTCTCCGCCAAGCCCATCTGCTCTAGCTTTTCTGTCTGTCATTAGACCTTTTGAAGTTGAGACAATAGCCACTCCAAGTCCATTCATTATTTTTGGAAGACTTTCCATACGTTTATATACCCTTAGTCCTGGTCTTGAAATTCTCTCAATCTTTTCAATTACTGGTTGGCCAGCATAATATTTCAAATCAATTTCAAGATCCGTTTTAACTCCATTTTCTTTAACCCTAAAACCCTCTATATAACCCTCTTGTTGCAATAGGTTGGCAATAGCTACTTTTACCTTTGATGAAGGCATCTTAACTAAAGTTTGCGTAACTGCTTGGGCATTACGAATTCTAGTAAACATGTCGGCTATCGGATCACTCATACTCATCGTTATTTTCCTTGAATCACTTACCAGCTGGCCTTAGTTAGACCAGGAATTTCACCTCTAAAAGCTATCTCCCTGATTTTCATTCTCCCTAAACCGAAAATTTTGTATGTTCCTCTAGGTCTTCCAGTTAACTCGCAGCGACTTCTTAATCTAGTAGGACTTGAATTTCTTGGTAGGTTTTGAAGAGCAAGCCTAGCTTCATACCGAACCTCTTCTTCTAGAGAGTGGTTTTTTATGATTGCTAACAATTCAGACCTACGCTTTGAAAACTTTTTTACCAGAGCTTGTCTTTTTTTTTCTCTATTAATTAATGATAATTTTGCCATTTTTAAAATATCCTAATAATCTTAACGAAAAGGAAACCTGTACATATCAAGTAAAGCTTTTGCTTCACCGTCGTTCTTAGCGGTCGTGGTAAGACATACATCTAATCCACGGATTTTATCTATTTTGTCATATTCGATTTCAGGAAAAATTATTTGTTCGCGAATTCCAAAACTAAAATTACCTCTGCCGTCAAATGACTTTGAAGAAATACCTCGGAAATCTCTTACTCTGGGTAAAGCCACAGTAATTAATCTATCGAGAAATTCATACATTCTAGTTCCTCTTAAAGTAACTTTTACACCAAGTGGAACTCCCTCCCTCAGCTTAAAGCCTGCAATAGCTTTTCTTGCTTTGGTAATAATCGGTTTTTGACCAGCAATTCTAGTCATATCATCTAATGCAGTTTCTACTACTTTTTTATCATTAACTGCTTCACCTAAGCCCATGTTTAAAGTCACTTTTTCAAACCTTGGCACCTCCATATGACTTTTATAACCAAATTTTTTTGTTAATTCTGGTATAACTTTTTCCTTAAATTGAAGTTGGAATCTAGACATTTTAAATAACCCTTATCTACTTAGTTAACTGAACTTCTGCACCAGATGAACAATAAACTCTTACCTTTGCTCCAGTTTCTGAAATTTTGACTCTAACACGATCACGTTTTTGTGACTCGGGGTTATAAATAGCAAGATTTGATTGATGAATTGGCATTGATTTATTGACAATTCCACCAGTTTCATTGTTGTTTGGATTGGGTTTCTGATGCTTTTTTACTTGATTGATTCCTTCAACAAGCAAACGTGAATCATTGTAGCGATCAGTTATAACTCCTCTCTTACCCTTATCTTTTCCAGAAATTACAATGACCTCGTCACCTTTGATTAGTTTTTTCATAATTTTCAGATCACTTCAGGAGCTAATGAAACTATTTTCATAAACTTTTCAGTTCTCAACTCCCTGGTAACTGGACCAAATATTCTTGTTCCGATCGGTTCAAGTTTACTGTTTAATAGAACAGCAGCATTACCATCAAATTTAATTAGGGAACCATCATTCCTTCGAACCCCTTTGGAAGTTCTAACTACTAATGCGTTGTAAACTTCACCTTTCTTGACTCTTCCCCTGGGAGAAGCTTCCTTCACTGCGATTTTAATAATATCCCCAATACCTGCGTATCTTCTCTTGGATCCTCCAAGGACTTTGATGCACATAATAGACTTAGCGCCGGAATTATCTGCGACGCCAAGACGCGACTGCATCTGTATCATTAAATTACTCCAAAAGGTAAAAAATTTACTCAACTTTTCCTAATTAAAATAATTAGAATAGTATTGAGACTCGTTTGAGCTAACCTACAATAATATATTTAGTTAAGCTAAAATGTCAAGCTTCTAAATTCCTTTAGCCCTTGATATAGCTTGAACAACTCTCCATGACTTTGTTTTAGAAATAGGCCTACATTCACTGATTTCAACTGTATCACCAATATTAAATTCACCCAACTCGTTGTGAACGTTATACCTTTTTGATCTCACAAGATATTTACCCAAAATTGGATGTTTTACCTTTCTTTCAACCAGAACTCTTAAAGTTTTATTCATACTGTTGGACACAACTTTACCCTGAATGGATCTGACTCTTTTCACATTACTAGTATCAACAAGATTAATATCTTTATTATTCATATCTAAGTTGCCTTGCTTGTATTTATATCATCATTAAGCTCTTTTTGTCTCATCACAGTTTTTACACGAGCAATATCTCTTTTTGTTTGACCAAGCTGAGAAGTATCAGTCAACTGTTGTGTGCTATATTGCATTCTTAAGGAAAAATGGGCTTTACTTAGGGAAACAAGTTCTTTCTCTAATTCAGATAGTGATTTACTTTTTAATTCACTTGGTTTCATTTATTTACCTTCCAATTTGCCTAGATACAAACTTAACTGCTAATGGTAATTTTGCTGCGGCCAAATTAAAGGCTTCTTTTGCAAGTTGCTCTTCAACTCCATCCATCTCATATAATACTTTACCGGGCTGAATTTCAGCCACATAATATTCAACACTGCCCTTTCCTTTTCCCATCCTAACTTCAGCCGGTTTTTTTGATATTGGCTTATCCGGAAAAACTCTAATCCAAATTCTTCCACCTCTTTTTATATGTCTTGTCATAGCTCTTCTGGCTGCCTCAATTTGGCGGGATGTTAAGCGGCCACGACTAGTAGCTTTAAGCCCAAAAGAACCAAATGAAACGGATGCTCCTCTGGTTGCTAAACCAGTATTGCGTCCTTTGTGTTCTTTCCTATATTTTCTTCTTGCTGGTTGTAACATTTTTTAACTATCCCGAATATATCCTTCTGTTTATTTACTCTTCACCTTTTGATGCTTTTTTAATTTTAGAATCAGATGCTTTAGCTGGTCTCGAATCTTTACTAACCTTTTTTTCTGCAGAAGTTTTTTTTATCATCCCTTCATCAGAGTTGACACTGTCTTTTTCACTCACACTCGTCTTGGTTTTTTTTTGTGGTTTTTTTACTGTATTTGGTTGGGACTTGCCAGCTTTCTTCTCTTCAGAATCCTTAACAACACCTGCTCTTCTTACTGTTTTTCTTGTAGGTTTATTTTTAACCTCAGGAGTTGAATTGTTCCCAGATTTAGATGTTTTAACATCAGTTTTAGACATGACTTTTTTTCGGGAAACGGGTTTCTTTTTTCTTTCTTTTTCTTCAACTACCTCTTCTTGACTATTGATCACAGGGTCATTTCTTGAAATTAACTCACCCTTATAAATCCAAACTTTGACTCCGATTATACCGTATGTAGTATTTGCCTCGGCGAAACCATAATCTATGTCAGCCTTTAGAGTGTGGAGTGGAACTCTACCTTCTCTGTACCATTCTCTTCTGGCTATTTCCGCTCCATTTAGTCTTCCTGAACTCATTACTTTTATACCTTGTGCACCAAGTCGGATGGCATTTTGCATTGCTCTTTTCATCGCTCTGCGAAACATAATTCTTTTTTCTAATTGCTGAGTAATACTTTCAGCAATTAATTGAGCGTCAACTTCGGGTTTCCTAATCTCTTCTATGTTAACGTGAACTGGTACACCCATCATTGATGCTAATTTAGTTTTTAGCGCCTCAATATCTTCACCCTTTTTTCCAATGACAACACCAGGTCGTGCGCTAAAGATGGTAATTCTTGCATTTTTTGCCGGTCTTTCTATTAAGACTTTACTTACGGCTGCAGTCTTCAATTTCTTCTTTAAAAATTGTCTAACTCTAACATCCTCGTTTAACATGCGAGCAAAATCTTTATGCCCAGCAAACCAACGAGAATTCCAGTTTCGAGTAACTGGTAGCCTAAAACCTGTTGGTTGTATTTTTTGTCCCATTAAATATCTACCTATTTAACTCCAACAGTCAAATAAATATGACATGTTGGTTTTTCAATTCGATCACCTCTACCCTTAGCTCTAGCGGCAAATCTTCGAAGCTTTGTACCCCTCTCAACACAAACCTTTTTAATATATAACTCATCAATATCAGAACCGTCATTATGCTCAGCATTTGCAATTGCAGACTCTAATACACTTTGCATTATTGCGGCACCTTTTTGAGGCATAAATTTCAATATATCAAGAGCATTTTCAACAGGTTTACCCCGAATAACGTCAGCAATCAATCTACCTTTTTGGGCAGACAATCTGACACCTCTTAGGGATGCATTTGTTGAAGTCATTTAAACTCAACAACTATTTTATGTTCAACGTTTAACTTTTTTATCAACTGCATGTCCTCTATACGTTCTAGTTAAAGAAAATTCTCCTAGTTTGTGTCCAACCATGTTGTCAGTAATAAAAACAGGAAGATGCTGTTTGCCATTGTGTACTGAAATCGTCAAGCCAACAAACTCAGGCAATACTGTGGATCTTCTAGACCAAGTCTTTATAGGCCTTTTATCTCTAGAAGCTTGTGCTGCTTCAACTTTTTTGACTAAGTGGGTATCCACAAATGGACCTTTTTTTGCTGAACGTGACATATATACTTACCCTTTTCTTTTTCTTCTATCAACAAGAATCATAGAATTTGTTCTTTTATTTCTTCTTGTCTTGAAACCTTTAGTTGGGGTTCCCCATGGACTTACTGGACCCCCTGATGCAGCCGTTTTACCCTCTCCTCCTCCGTGAGGATGATCAACTGGATTCATTACCACGCCTCTAACAGTTGGTCTAATTCCTCTCCATCTAGTGGCACCAGCTTTTCCTAACTGCCTTAAATTGTGTTCTCCGTTACCAACTTCACCAAGTGTTGCTCTGCATTCAACGTTAACTTTTCTAACCTCACCTGAACGAAGTCTTAGTTGAGCAAACAGTCCCTCTTTTGCAAGCAATTGAACAGATGCACCAGCTGATCTTGCTAATTGTGCACCTTTTTTTGGTAACATCTCTATACAATGTATTGTTGAACCAACAGGAATATTTTTCAAAGGCAAACAATTCCCAATTTTAATTTGTGATTCAGGACCGTTTGATATTTTTGTACCCACCATAAGCCCTTTAGGGCAAACAATATATCTTCTCTCACCATCTGCATATAGAATCAAGGCAATATTTGCACTTCTATTTGGGTCATATTCTATTCTTTCTACAATACCTTCAACACCATCCTTTAATCTCTTAAAATCAATTTTTCTATATTGTTTTTTGTGTCCCCCACCTTTATGCCTAACTGTTATTCTTCCAGCATTATTTCTGCCAGCTTTACTTGATTTTGCTTCAGTTAAATTTGGATAAGGTCTACCTTTGTGAATCCCTTCTCTTAAAACTTGAACAACCCCTCTTCTCCCAGGGGAAGTTGGCTTCATTTTAATGGTTGTCATTTACGCGGATCCTCCGCCAAAATTTATTTCCTCTCCATCAGCTAAACAAATGTATGCTTTCTTAGAATGGTCTCTTCTGCCTACAGTTTTTCCATACCTCTTTTTCTTACCTTTAGAGTTTAAAACTTGAACCGAATCAACTTTGACCTTAAAAAGTAACTCAACTGCACTCTTTATCTGTGACTTGTTTGCATCCCGATGAACTTTGAAAATTGTTTGATTATGATTTTCTCCAACTAGTGTCGACTTCTCTGAAATCACAGGGCTGAGTAAAATGTTATACAGTTTATTGGATTTCACGAGAGTAAACTTTCAACTTTTTTAATTGCTTCAGAAGAAATTAATGTTCTTTTACATCTAACAAGTGAAAGAGGATTTAATTCCTTGGGGGTAATTAGAAACAAGTTAGGAACATTACGAGATGCGAGACGAAGATTGTCATCAATGGTATTACATATAATAAGCGTGGTTGAAGAAAGACATTTGTGAATATTTGAAATAAAGTTTTTTGTTTTTGGAAGTTCTACTTTTAGTTCGTCAACGACTAAAACTCTTTCCTCTCTCGCAAGTTGTGAAATTATAGAAGATAAACAAGCCTTATACATTTTTTTATTTATTTTTTTTGTAAAATTTTCATTTGGAGAACTCGGGAAAACTCGTCCACCACCTCTCCATAATGGACTTGCCGCAGTCCCCGCCCTTGCTCTACCAGTTCCTTTTTGTTTCCATGGTTTTTTTGTAGAGCATTTAACCATACTTCTATCTTTTTGTGCTCTATTACCACCTCTTCCGTTAGACTGATATGAAACTAGAACCTGATGAACAAGATTTTCATTGAAAGCTCTATTGAAAATATTTTCATCAACAGCAACTGTTTTAGTTTTTTCACCATTCTTGTCTATATGATTTAAATTCATTTTATTACCCTAATTTAAATCAAAGGGAGCTTAAAGAAGAAATTCTCTTAGCGGGTCTCAAAAATACATTAGAACCCTTCGAACCTGGAATTGAACCTTTAATCAATAACAATTGCTTATTGGTATCAACACGAATTACAGTAAGATTCTGAGTGGTAACAGTATCTGTTCCCATATTTCCAGCCATTCTTTTCCCTTTAAAAACCCGGCCAGGATCTTGACACATACCAATGGATCCAGGCGCTCTATGTGAAACCGAATTACCATGTGTAGTTCTTTGCGATGAAAATCCATGTCTCTTAATGGCACCCTGAAAACCTTTTCCTTGAGTGGTACCAGTAATGTCTAAAAGTTGGCCTTCCTTAAATATATTTACAGGTACAGGATCCCCAACATTGGGCATATCAGATTTTGAAAAACTTTGAGGTGGCCTAAACTCTTTTAAGAGCCTAAATGCATCAACACCTGCTTTCTTAAAATGTCCTGCAAGACTTTTGCTAAGGCGATTTTTCTTTATCTTACCAAATCCAATTTGTATCCCATCATAGCCATCAGATTTCTCATTTTTGATTTGCGTGATTTTGTTTCCAGAGACATCTAGAACTGTCACAGGTACACTTTTCCCATCGTCCATAAAAATTCTAGTCATACCTACTTTCCGGCCAATCAATCCTGGGCTGATAATTTGGGACGGTGATGTAGTTTCATCTGACTCTTTTTCAGAAGTCATATATTGTACCTATTTGATAAATTTGTTAAACGGAAAGCTTTTAAGTTTAACCTTTTATTAAGCTTTAAATCAACACCTATATAAAAGAAATATTTACTGTAATTTAATTTCTACGTCAACTCCTGCTGGCAAGTCTAATTTCATTAGAGCATCAACAGTTTTATCAGTAGGTTCTATTATGTCCATCAGTCTAAGGTGAGTTCTCAATTCAAACTGATCTCTTGATGTTTTATTCACATGAGGGCTTCTGAGGACATCCAATCTTCTTATTCTTGTTGGTAAAGGTAAAGGTCCTTTGACAACAGCACCAGTTCTTTTAGCAGTTTCAACTATTTCAATTGCAGATCTATCAATGAGTTTGTAGTCAAAAGCTTTTAATCTAATTCTAATTTTCTGATCCATTTTCAACCCTATATAAAACTTATTGCCTACTTGTTATAACTCCATCGGCAACATTCTTTGGAGCTTCCGAATAATGTTTAAACTCCATAGTGTATGTTGCTCTTCCTTGTGTCAAAGATCTTAAGGTTGTTGAATACCCGAACATTTCAGCTAAGGGTACTTCAGCCTTAACAGCTTTCCCACCTCCCATTATATCTTCCATACCCTGAACCATGCCTCTGCGAGACGACAAGTCTCCCATAACAGTGCCGGCATATTCTTCAGGAGTTTCAACCTCTACGAACATCATAGGTTCAAGTAGTGCAGCGCTAGCCTGTTTCATTCCATCTTTAAAAGCTAGGGAACCAGCAAGCTCAAAAGCAATTTGGGAGGAATCAACGTCATGAAAAGAACCATCAAATAACGTAACTCTAACATCAACTACGGGAAATCCAGCCAGAACTCCTGAATTCATAGTTTCTCGAATACCTTTATCAACCGAGGGTATATACTCCTTTGGAACTACCCCTCCCTTAATCTGATCGATAAATTCATAACCATTACCTTCACCTTGAGGCTCTATTTTTATCCATACATGCCCGTACTGTCCTTTGCCTCCAGATTGCTTTATATACTTTCCCTCAATCTCTATTGATTTCTTTACTGTTTCTCTGTAGGCAACTTGAGGTTTACCAACAGCTGCATCAACATTAAACTCTCTTCTCATTCTGTCAACCAGAATCTCAAGGTGCAATTCTCCCATACCAGAAATGATTGTTTGACCAGATTCCTCATCGGTTTTGACTCTAAATGAAGGATCTTCTCTGGCTAACCTTCCAAGAGCAAGACCCATTTTCTCTTGATCAGCCTTGGTTTTAGGTTCAACAGCTTGGGCAATTACGGGCTCTGGAAAAACCATTTTTTCCAATACAATTTCAGCCTCGCTATCACAGAGAGTCTCACCAGTTGTTACATCTTTTAAACCAACAACAGCTGCAATATCACCAGCAAGAACCTCTGTCAACTCCTCTCGATTATTGGCATGCATCTGAACTATTCTTCCAACTCTCTCTTTCTTGCCCTTGACAGAATTGTAAACAGCCTCACCAGATTTAAGAACTCCCGAGTAAACTCTGATAAATGTAAGTTGGCCAACAAATGGGTCTGTCATAAGTTTAAAAGCTAAAGCTGAGAATTTTTCTTGGTCAGAAGCTTTTCTACTTGCAACTTTATCTTCTCCAACTGTTCCTTGTATAGCAGGGACATCAACCGGACTTGGCATAAAATCGATTACCGCATCCAACATTCTCTGAACACCCTTGTTTTTGAATGCAGTACCGCAAAGCATAGGTTGAATTTCACCAGCTATGGTTCTTTTCCTCAAACCATCTATGATGTCCAGCTCGGAAAGATCACTTTCTTCCAAGTATTTGTTCATAAGGTTCTCATCAGCTTCAGCAGCAGATTCAACCATTTTTTCTCTCCAGATATTGGATTCTTCAAGCAATTCCGAAGGGATTTCACCATATGAAAACTGAGTCCCTTTGGAGCTTTCGTCCCACAAAATTGATTTCATTTTTAAAAGATCAACTACACCCTGAAAATGTTCTTCAGCCCCAATTGGTAAAACTACTGGCACAGGGTTAGCCTTCAATCTTGTTTTAAGTTGATCATGAACTTTAAAAAAATTAGCTCCTGTTCTGTCCATCTTATTTACAAAAGCAATTCTTGGAACATTATATTTGTTGGCTTGTCTCCAAACCGTTTCAGATTGGGGCTGAACACCTCCAACAGCACAATAAACCATGCAAGCTCCATCTAAAACCCTCATAGATCTTTCAACTTCAATTGTGAAATCAACGTGCCCGGGTGTATCTATTATGTTAATCCTGTGTTCAGGTAAGGTAGCGCTCATACCTTTCCAAAAACAAGTAGTGGCTGCTGAAGTAATGGTAATACCTCTCTCCTGTTCTTGCTCCATCCAATCCATTGTGGCGGCTCCGTCGTGAACCTCACCAATTTTGTGATTTATACCTGTGTAAAACAAAATTCTTTCGGTGGTCGTTGTTTTTCCAGCATCAATGTGAGCACTGATTCCAATATTTCGGTAACGTTCTATGGGGGTTTTTCGTGACATGTTAATTTTGATTAGTTTTAGAAACGAAAGTGTGAAAAGGCTTTGTTAGCTTCCGCCATTCTATGAACTTCATCCTTTTTTTTGATTGCTCCACCCTTGCCCTCAGAAGCTTCCAGTATTTCATTAGCTAATCTTAACTTTATTGATTTTTCAGACCTTTTCTTAGAAGCCTCTCTTAACCATCTCATTCCCAATGCAAGCCTTCTGGAGGGGCGAACTTCAACAGGAACTTGATAATTTGCACCACCTACACGACGACTTTTTACCTCAACCACAGGTTTGCAATTTGATAGTGCTTTTTGAAAAACTTCGATGGGATCTTTTTTTGCATTTTTTTCAATAAAACTAAATGCTCCATAAACAATACCTTCAGCGACGGCTTTTTTTCCGTGTAACATAACAACGTTAACAAATTTGGAAACATCAACATCTTTGTATTTTGGGTCTGGCAATATTGATCTTTTAGGTACTTCTCTACGTCGCGGCATATATAAATCTTTCAAGTTAAAAAAAACAAATCATTTCATGTACTTATTTAGAACGTTTGGCACCATATTTAGATCTGGCCTGTTTCCTGTCTTTTACGCCCTGTAAGTCCAATGAGCCACGAACAACGTGGTATCTAACTCCAGGTAAATCCTTAACCCTTCCACCGCGAATTAGAACTACGGAATGTTCTTGCAGATTGTGGCCCTCACCACCGATGTAGCTGATTACTTCAAAACCATTAGTAAGTCTAACTTTCGCAACCTTGCGTAAAGCAGAATTGGGTTTTTTCGGAGTAGTAGTGTAAACACGAGTGCAGACACCCCTGCGTTGAGGACAAGACTCAAGAGCCGGACTTTTGCTCTTTTCAAATTCCTTTACTCTAGGTTTTTTAACTAATTGGTTAATGGTTGGCACGATTTTACCTTATAAAATGCAAAGCTTTATATTGTCGACTAAATCTCTTCCATGTGTCAAGCATTTGAATTTTGGTAATTACTCTTTTGATACAGAACTGTCATCAGGCTTGCTTTCTTCAGATGAGGCTTCAAGGGGTGTTTCAAAGAGTGCTTCAGCATCCAAAGCTGCTTGTTCCGCAAGTGTTTTTGCCTCGGCAGCTTCTGCAAGCTCTCTTTCTTTCCTGGCTTTGTGATAACTTAATCCTGTTCCTGCTGGAATCAATCTACCCACTATCACATTTTCCTTTAAACCTCTTAAATCATCCTTCTTGCCCATTATTGCTGCCTCAGTAAGCACTCTAGTTGTCTCTTGAAATGATGCTGCAGAAATAAACGAGTCAGTTGACAGAGAAGCTTTGGTAATACCAAGCAAAATATTTAAAAAAGAAGCAGGTCTTTTGTTTTTAGAAACCATAAGTTCATTTTCAGCGTATAGTTCAGAACGCTCTATTTGTTCACCTGGAATAAATTTAGTGTCACCAGCGTCATCAACTGAAACTCTCCTAAGCATTTGACGAACTATTACCTCTATATGTTTATCATTTATTTTTACACCCTGAAGTCTATAAACATCCTGAACTTCGTTAATGATGTAAGTTGCTAATGCTTCAACCCCTTTGAGTCTGAGAATATCTTGAGGATCGGCTGGACCGTCAACAATCAACTCTCCTTCATTAACTATTTGCCCATCATGAACAAGTACATTTTTTTCTTTGGGAATTAAAAACTCATGAGCATCTCCGCTTGTTTCCGTGATTACTAATCTCTGCTTTCCCTTTGTGTCTTTTCCAAAAGAAACTGTTCCCGTGACCTCAGCTAAAACCCCCGCATCTTTTGGAGACCTTGCTTCGAACAATTCAGCAACTCGAGGTAATCCACCGGTAATATCTCTAGTTTTTTGAGATTCATGTGGGATTCTAGCCAATACTTCTCCAACTGAAATATCTTGACCGTCCTTAACAGTAATTAATGCTCCAACAGGAAAACTAATATTTACAGCATGATCAGTTCCAGGTATTTTTACATCTTTTCCTATTTCATCTTTTAACCTAACAACTGGTCTAACACCTTTAGCTACTGAAGCGCTTCTACGCTTGGCATCTATAACAACCAATGTAGAAACACCTGTAACGTCATCAATTTGACGGGCAACTGTTACTCCTTCTTCAACATTTTCAAAATTTGCTTTACCAGCATACTCAGCAATAATTGGCCTAGTTAGAGCATCCCAATTTGCAAGTACATCACCGGCTTTCACAATGTCGCCATCTATAACTGACAAAGTAGCACCGTAGGGTAGTTTATGCCTTTCTTTTTCGCGATTTCCCTCATCAAAGATCATAATCTCACCAGAGCGAGAAATAACAACAGGTTCTTTTTTTGGATTTGTTACATACCTCATTGTGTTTGAAAACCTTACAGTTCCATTTGATCTTGATTCAATTCCAGAGGCTGCAGCAGTTCTGGATGCCGCACCTCCAATGTGAAAGGTTCTCATAGTTAATTGTGTACCAGGCTCCCCAATTGACTGGGCAGCAATGACACCAACCGACTCTCCAACATTTACAAGACTTCCTCTACCAAGATCTCTTCCGTAACACATTGCACACAATCCAAAACGGGTTTCACAAGAAAGAGGGGTTCGGACTCTAACTTCATCAATACCCTTAAGCTCAATATCATTAACCATATCTTCATCTAGCAAAACACCTGTTGCAACAAGTGTTTCTTGATTTTCAGGATTTATAACATCTGCAATTGTAACCCTGCCTAATATCCTGTCTTTAAGAGATTCTATGACTTCTCCCCCCTCTACTATAGCCTTCATAGTAATGCCTTGAGTGGTTCCACAATCCTCAGTAATGACAACCAAATCTTGAGTGACATCAACAAGTCTTCTAGTCAAATAACCAGAATTAGCTGTTTTGAGGGCGGTATCAGCTAAACCTTTTCTAGCACCATGAGTAGAAATAAAATACTGAAGAACATTTAATCCTTCACGAAAATTTGCAGTTATGGGAGTTTCTATTATTGAACCATCTGGTTTTGCCATTAAACCTCTCATACCAGCCAATTGTCTAATTTGTGCTGCTGATCCTCTAGCACCCGAATCTGCCATCATAAATATAGAATTGAAAGAATCTTGAGATACATCCCTACCTGTTCTATCTTTTACAAGTTCACCTGCTAATTGTTCCATCATGGCTTTACCAACTGAATCGCCAGCTCTTCCCCAAATATCTACCACCTTATTATAGCGCTCACCCTGAGTGACTAGGCCAGAAGCATATTGTTGTTCTATTTGTTTTACTTCCTCTTCGGAATTATCAAGAATAGAAGCTTTTTCAGGAGGAACCAACATATCATCAACAGCTATTGATAAACCAGCTTTTGTAGCCAATGAAAATCCTGACTGCAATAATTTGTCAGCAAAAATTACTGTTGACCTCAGACCACATTTTCTAAATGAAACATTTATTAATCGAGAAATTTCTTTTTTCTTAAGTACTACATTCAACTGTTTAAATAAAAGTCCAGGTGGTAATATTTTCGACAGCAATGCTCTGCCTGTAGTCGTTTTATACCTAGTATTTTTCCAAAGAATTTCACCAGTAGTTTTGTTTAGTTCAGACTCTTTTATTCGAACATTGATAATTGAGCCAAGTTCAATTTTATTAGTGATATATGCTCTTTCAACTTCATTCACACAAGAAAAAACCATTCCCTCGCCGAGTCCATTAATTTTTTCGCGAGTTGTGTAATACAAACCTAAGACGATATCTTGCGAAGGAACAATAGATGGCTCACCATTGGATGGAAACAAAACATTATTTGAGGCCAACATCAATGATCGAGCTTCCATCTGGGCCTCGAGGGATAAAGGAACATGAACTGCCATTTGATCACCGTCAAAATCTGCATTAAACGCCGCACAAACAAGTGGGTGTAATTGGATAGCTTTTCCCTCAATCAATACTGGCTCAAAAGCTTGGATTCCTAATCTATGCAGAGTTGGTGCTCTGTTAAGCAAAATCGGGTGTTCACGAATTACCTCTTCAAGAATATCCCAAACTTCAGGAACTTGTTGTTCAACTAGTTTTTTTGCAGCCTTGATAGTGGTCGCCATACCTCTAAGTTCTAATTTATTAAAAATAAATGGTTTAAAAAGCTCTAAGGCCATAAGTTTTGGCAAGCCACACTGATGAAGCTTTAAAGTCGGTCCAACAACGATCACAGATCTTCCTGAGTAATCCACTCTTTTTCCCAAAAGGTTCTGCCGAAATCTACCGGCTTTGCCTTTAATCATATCTGCTAATGATTTCAGAGGTCTTTTGTTTGCCCCAGTCATGGCTTTACCTCTTCTGCCATTATCCAAAAGTGAGTCAACAGACTCTTGAAGCATTCTTTTTTCGTTTCTAACGATAATATCTGGGGCTTTGAGCTCAAGAAGCCTCTTTAAACGATTGTTTCTATTGATAACGCGCCGATATAAATCATTGAGATCCGAAGTAGCAAATCTACCACCATCAAGAGGAACTAGAGGTCTTAATTCAGGGGGTAGAACAGGTAAAACCTCTAAAATCATCCATTCTGGTTTTACCCCAGATTTTAAAAATCCTTCAAGGACTTTAATTCTTTTGGCTATTTTTTTTATCTTTACATCAGAAGAGGTTGTTTCAAGCTCTTCTCTTAGTGTCTCAATTTCACGATCTAAATTAATTGACTTTAAAAGTTCCTTAACACCCTCAGCTCCCATTAATGCTTGAAATTCTCCAAGACCATATTGCTCATTTTTTGCCACATAGTCATCTTCGGTCATAATTTGACCTTTTTTTAGAGGTGTCATCCCGGGATCAACAACAACAAAAGCCTCAAAATAAAGAACTCGCTCAATATCTCTAAGTGTCATATCCAAAACCATTCCCATTCGAGATGGTAAAGATTTGAGGAACCAAATATGAGAAACGCATGTTGAAAGCTCTATGTGTCCCATTCTTTCTCTTCTGACTCTGGACAATGTAACTTCAACTCCACACTTTTCACAGACAACTCCCCTGTGTTTAAGCCTTTTATATTTACCACATAAACACTCGTAATCTTTTACAGGGCCAAAAATTTTCGCGCAAAAAAGTCCTTCACGCTCTGGTTTAAATGTTCTGTAATTTATTGTTTCTGGCTTTCGGACTTCCCCAAAAGACCAAGAACGGATTTTTTCAGCAGATGCTAGTCCAATTTTAATTGCATCAAACTGCTGTTCTTGCTGGACCTGTTTAAATAAATCGAGAAGTGCTTTCATTAAATGAATTCCTATAATTAGTTGCGTTCTAAATCAATGTCAATCCCCAAGGAACGAATTTCCTTGACCAGCACATTGAAGGACTCTGGCATACCAGCATCAATTACGTGGTCGCCTTTTACTATGTTTTCATAAACTTTAGTTCTACCATTAACATCATCAGATTTAACAGTAAGCATTTCCTGAAGAGTATAGGAAGCTCCATATGCTTCTAATGCCCAAACTTCCATTTCTCCAAATCTTTGCCCACCAAATTGAGCTTTACCTCCTAAGGGTTGCTGAGTTACAAGAGAATATGGACCGGTTGAACGAGCATGCATCTTGTCATCAACAAGGTGATGAAGCTTGAGCATATGCATATACCCAATTGTTACGGCCCTATCAAACTTCTCGCCAGTTCTTCCATCAAATAAATGAACTTGAGTTCTGCTCTTAGTTAGTCCAACTTTTTCACTGATCCCATCAGGATAAGCAAGCTGTAACATATTCATAATTTCAGATTCAGCCGCACCATCAAAAACTGGGGTTGCGAATGGAACTCCATCTTTTAAATTTTTTGCAAGCTTTAAAATTTCGTTGTCTGAAAGTTGACTTAAGTCTTCAGACTTCCCTCCACTATTGTACATTTTTTGCATGTAGCTTCTTATATCACCAGCTGAATTACCGGAGGATAGTAATTCTCCGATTCTATGACCTAAACCCTTAGCAGCCCAACCCAAATGTGTTTCTAGGATCTGACCTACATTCATCCTTGAGGGGACTCCAAGAGGGTTAAGAACGACATCGACTGGTCTTCCGTCAGCCATGTATGGCATATCTTCTACCGGAACAATCCTAGAAACGACCCCCTTATTTCCATGTCTTCCAGCCATCTTGTCACCTGGTTGAAGTCTTCTTTTCACAGCCAAATGGACTTTGACCATTTTTAATACCCCGGGTTGTAACTCGTCTCCTTGCAGTAATTTTTTTTGTTTTTCTTGAAAGTCCAAGTCAAATTGGTGTCTTTTCTGATTCAAGGATTCTTTTAAAGACTCAAGTGCTCTAGCTTTGGATTCGTCAGACAATCGCACGTCATACCATTGATGTTTGTTCAATGAAGAAAGATATTGTTCTGAAACCCTATCACCTTTTCCAAGACTGTTAGGACCACCATTGGCAACAGAGCCTACAAGTAACCTCTTGGTTCTTTCATAAGAGTCAAATTCAACTATCCTAAGTTGGTCATTCAGATCTTTTCTGAAACGGCTTAGTTCACTGTCAATTATCTCCTGGGCGCGCTTATCACGGGAAACACCCTCTCTTGTAAAGACCTGAACATCAATAACAGTTCCACTCATTCCTGATGGAACTTTGAGAGATGTGTCTTCAACATCCGATGCCTTTACTCCAAAAATTGCTCGTAATAGTTTTTCTTCCGGGGTTAATTGGGTCTCTCCTTTTGGAGTTACTTTACCTACAAGAACGTCACCAGACTCAACTTCAGCCCCTATATAAACTACGCCAGCATCATCCAAACGTCCTAGTTGTGCGTCAGAAAGGTTAGAAATATCCCGGGTAATTTCTTCAGGCCCAAGCTTAGTATCTCTGGCAAGAACAGAGAGCTCCTCGATGTGTATTGAAGTGTAGCGATCCTCAGAAACTACCTTTTCAGAAATTAATATGGAATCTTCAAAGTTATAACCATTCCATGGCATGAACGCCACTAGCATATTTTGGCCTAATGCAAGTTCTCCAATGTCAGTTGACGCTCCATCGGCAATGACATCTCCACTAACTACAAAATCCCCTGTTTCTACAATTGGCCTTTGGTTAATATTAGTGTTCTGATTAGAACGAGTGTATTTGATCAAATTATAAATATCTACGCCGGCTTCACCAGATTGCGTTTCATCATCATTTACTCTTACTACAATTCTTCTAGAGTCAATAAAATCAACTATGCCGCCCCTTTTAGCCCTAACAACTGTTCCCGAGTCAACAGCACAAGTTCTCTCGATACCAGTACCAACAAGAGCCTTTTCAGGCTTAAGGCAAGGAACTGCCTGCCGCTGCATATTGGAACCCATCAACGCCCTATTTGCATCATCATGTTCAAGAAAAGGAATAAGACAAGCAGCGACAGAAACGATTTGATTTGTGGCTACGTCCATATACTCAACTTTTTCGGCACTTGATAAAGTTGCTTCCCCATTTTCTCGAACAGAAATTAAATCCCCAGTTATTGCTCCTTTATCATTTACAGTTGCATTAGCTTGAGCGATTACATATTTACCCTCTTCTATAGCAGATAAATAAACTATATCCCCTGTAACCTTACAATCTGAAACTTTACGGTAAGGCGTTTCTAAAAAACCATATTCATTTAACCTTGCAAACAATGCCAGTGAATTAATCAAACCTATGTTAGGCCCTTCTGGCGTTTCAATTGGACATACTCTGCCATAGTGTGTTGGATGAACGTCCCTAACCTCAAAACCAGCTCTCTCCCTCGTAAGACCTCCAGGTCCCAAAGCAGAGATTCTTCTTTTATGTGTTATTTCAGACAAAGGATTAGTTTGATCCATAAATTGTGACAGCTGAGAGGATCCGAAAAATTCTCTAATTGCAGCCGAAATTGGTTTGCTATTTATTAAGTCATGAGGCATTAAATTGTCAGTCTCTGCTTGTGCAAGCCTCTCCCTAACAGCTCTCTCTACTCTCACTAAACCAGACCTGAATTGATTTTCAGCTAGCTCACCAACACACCTAACTCTTCTGTTACCGAGGTGGTCAATGTCATCAATTTCGCCCCTTCCATTTCTAAGCTCAACTAAAAGCTTAATTGCGTCAATAATGTCCTCATAACTTAGAGTCATACGACCTTCAGACTCTTCTCTTCCAAGTCTTTTATTGAACTTCATTCTTCCAACACGAGACAGATCATATGTATCAGAACTGAAAAAAAGCCGGTTAAATAACGCTTCAACAGAATCCTCAGTTGGTGGTTCACCTGGTCTCATCATTTTGTAAATAGCAACTTTTGCTGACAATTGATCAGTTGTATCATCCGAACGTAATGTAGCTGAAATGTAAGGGCCGTGATCTAACTCATTTATATAAAGCGTTTTAAATTCTTTAATGTTAGCTTCACGTAAACTTAACAACAACTCTTCAGTAATTTCGTCATTTGCTTTTGCTAAAATCTCACCCGTATCTTCGTCAATTACTGAAGTTGCAAGAACTCTGCCTAAAAGAAAATCATCGATGACACTAATTTTTTCGACTTTTGCATTCTTAAGTTCCTTGATATGTTTAGCATTGATCCTCTTGTTTCTGTTTACAATTACATTTCCTTTGTTGTCACTAATTTCAAATCTAGCAACTTCGCCTTTTAACCTATCAATCACTAGATCCATTTGAGCACCATCACTCATCAAACTGAAATGATCAAAATTAAAAAAATTAGAAAGAATTTGCTCAGCTGACAAACCCAAAGCCTTCAAGAGTATTGTTATTGGCATCTTACGTCTGCGGTCAATTCGGAAATACAAAAAATCTTTAGGATCAAATTCAAAATCCAGCCATGAACCTCTATAGGGAATCACTCTGGCAGAAAAAAGTAATTTGCCAGAACTGTGAGTTTTTCCTTTATCATGTTCAAAAAACACACCTGGTGATCTGTGGAGTTGACTAACTATTACCCTTTCAGTACCGTTGATAACAAAGGAGCCGTTGTCAGTAATTAAAGGTACTTCGCCCATATAAACTTCTTGTTCTTTAATTTCCTTAACAGTTGGTTTCGCTGCTTCTCGATCCATGATAATTAGCTTGACCTTAGCTCTAAGAGGAGAAGCATATGTCAAACCTCTTTGTTGGCATTCTCTAACATCAAATATTGATTCACCCAACGCATAATAAACAAATTCTAATTTTGCAAAACCGTTATGACTGCTTATTGGAAACACAGATAGAAAAGCCGCTTGTAATCCTTGATCTTTTCTTTCATCAGAGGGGATATTTGCTTGCAAGAATTCTTTATATGAAGCAAGTTGTGTCTCAAGCAAATAGGGGACTTTTAAGACAGTATTTTTTTTTGCAAAGCTTTTTCTGATGCGTTTTTTTTCCGTGAAATTATATAACATCCGTGGGATTGCTCCTAATAATGGTTTAAATAAAAAACATTTGACTCAAAAAATGATTATTTAACTTCTACTTTTGCTCCTGCAGCCTCCAATTGTTTAACTATTTCATCACTTTCTGCTTTATTAACTCCTTCTTTAACAGGTTTTGGAGCACCATCAACTAATTCTTTAGCTTCTTTTAGGCCCAAACCAGTTATCGATCTAACTATTTTGATGGTCTCAACCTTTTTCTCACCAGGCGCAGCTAATAAAACTGTAAACTCAGTCTTTTCTGTGGCTTCAGAAGTAGAATCAGATCCGCCAGCTGCAGCGGGCGCAGCAACAGCCATCGCAGCCGCAGATACACCAAACTTTTCCTCCATTGCTTTAATTAACTCAGACAAATCCAATACACTCATGGATCCTATTGCTTCTAAAACATCTTCTTTTGACATTGCCATAACATACTCCGTTCTGTTTTTAAAATTATGATTGTGATTGCTTAGAATCACGAATAGCTGAAACTGTTCTTACTAATTTAGACGGTATTTCATTTAGCGTCCTGACAAACCCCGAAATTGGAGCTTGAATAGTACCTAACAATTTACCCACCAATTCTTCTTTGGGAGGAATTGCCGCTAGCGAGTTTACCGAATCAACACTTAAAAGGGATCCGGGCAAAGCACCTCCTTTAATAATAATTGATTCATTATCTTTAGAAAAATCAAATAATAATTTTGCAGGAGCAACTGGGTCATCAGAAAAACCATAAATCAATGGACCACTTAATTTTGTCTTTAAATCCTCAAACGGAGTTCCACATACTGCTTTTTTTACTAAGGTATTTTTTAAAACCCTAAGTTTTACTCCCACTGACCTAGATTTTTTTCTCAGTGAAGTCATGCCAGAAACATCCAGACCTCTGTATTCGGCAACGATAACTGATTCAGCATTTTTTAAGTTTGCATTTATATCTTCAAGCATTTTTGATTTTACTTCTTTACTTTTTGCCATACATTTTTTCCTTCCAGTAATACTCGGTTATCGAGAATTCTTCGTCTGGCGAAACCCTTGTAACTTTTGCAACTAAACTAAATGCAAACAAGCTCTAGAGAACACCATCTAGGTTGGGTTCAAAATTGAAATTAAGATAAATCCCCAACGGTCTTTGACAATCTATTTGAGAAAATTCACAAACAGCCCTAAAAACTTATACAGTCGACAATGACTGTGGCTCAACTTTCACTCCTGGTCCCATAGTTGAGGATAATGCGATTTTTTTTAAATACACCCCTTTAGACGCAGCTGGTTTTGATTTATTCAAGGCACCAATTACAGCCATCAAATTTTCTTTAATAGCGCTGTCATCAAATTTAGATTGTCCAATTGAACAATGTATTATTCCAGACTTGTCAGTCTTATATTGTACTTGTCCAGCTTTAGCATTTTTTACTGCCTGGGCAATATCCTGAGTCACAGTGCCAACTTTGGGATTTGGCATTAACCCCCTTGGACCAAGAATTTGGCCAAGAGATCCTACCAATCTCATCGTATCTGGAGAGGCAATTAAAACATCAAAGTCTAGCTTTCCTGACTTAATTTCTTTCGCTAATTCTTCCATGCCAACAATTTCCGCTCCTTGTTCATTTGCTTGATCAGCCTTTTCACCCTGAGCAAAAACAGCGACTCTTACTTTTTTACCAGTTCCAGATGGTAAAACAATTGCTCCCCTTACGTTTTGATCTGATTTCTTGGCATCTATTCCAAGCTGTACAGTTAGATCGATAGATTCACTAAACTTGGCCGTTGCAGCTTTTTTAACAATTTTGATAGCTTCGTCTAAATCATATAGAGTATTTCTTTTAACAAGTTCTTGAGATTCTTGTATTCTTTTTGATTTTTTTTGCATCTATATCTCCTCAACCTTAACACCCATACTTCTTGCACTCCCTGCAATTATTTTGATAGCTGCTTCTAGATCAGCTGAATTTAAATCAGGCTCTTTTGCTTTAGCTATTTCTTCACATTGTTTTCTAGTAATCGATCCTACTTTTGTCGTCAGGGGATTTGAAGAACCCTTTTCGAGTTTGGCAGCTTTTTTAATCAAAACAGATGCAGGAGGAGTTTTCATGACAAAAGTAAAGCTCTTGTCAGCAAACGCAGTTATGACAACTGGGATTGGAAGACCAGGCTCCATAGATTGAGTTTGAGCATTAAAGCCCTTACAAAACTCCATTATATTAAGACCCTTTTGACCCAAAGCAGGTCCAATAGGTGGTGATGGGTTTGCTTTTCCAGCAGGTACTTGAAGTTTTATGTAACCAACAATTTTTTTTGCCATTTCTTAAGCGTCTCCGAATAATATCAAATACTATAATTTTTCAACTTGTCCAAACTCAAGCTCTACGGGAGTCGACCTTCCAAAAATAGTTACAGAGACTCTCATACGGTTTTTTTCGTAATTTACTTCTTCAACATTTCCATTGAAATCAGCAAATGGTCCTTCTTTTACTCTAACAATTTCGCCGGTTTCAAATAAAACTTTAGGTCTGGGTTTTTCAACCCCTTCTTTCATTTGAGCCATTATTTCATCGACTTCTTTTTGCGATATTGGACTTGGCTTACTAGAACTCCCACCAACAAAACCAGTTACTTTGTTGGTATTTTTTACCAAATGCCAGGTTTGTTCGTTCATGGTCATTTGAACCAAAACATATCCTGGAAAAAACCTTCTTTCTGATATAGCTTTCTGTCCCTTCCGTATTTCAATAACTTCCTCTACGGGAACTAAGATCTCGCCGAAGCTATCCTGCATTTCTGATCTGTCTATTCTTTCTTGAAGGGATTTCGCAACTGTTTTCTCCATTCCTGAAAAAGCATGAACAACGTACCATTTTTTTTCTAGAATTTCAGCACTCATCACTTCCAACCCAATACTAAGTCATATAAAATCCATTCAAAGGATTTGTCAGCAATCCAAAGAAAGATTGAAACAAGGAGGACAAAAACAAATACTATCAAAACAGTTTGAAATGTTTCCTTTTTTGTTGGCCATACAACCCTTCGCATTTCATGAATAGAATCTCTGAAGAAAATTATAAAGTTTTTACCAGGCAAAGATTTCAAAGCCAATATAGTTCCCAAAACTAGTCCTCCAAGCAAAATTGATATTCTAAAAATAAATTCTTGCTCGGAGAAAAACTGATAGAGAAAAACAGCAAGCACAATCAAAATGCTTGATAGAGCTATCATAACGCGGTCTGAGGTAGTTAAATTATTTTGAGGCATAGTGTTATTTTTTCAAACTACCAGGCAAAACTCTTGGCAGGGGCAGAGGGCCTCGAACCCCCAACCTTCGGTTTTGGAGACCGACGCTCTGCCAATTGAGCTATGCCCCTTCGCATGGGTCAAGAAATTGTTTATCACATTTAATCCTATTGAACCACTTTAGATACAACACCCGCTCCAACCGTCCGACCACCTTCACGAATAGCGAATCTAAGTCCCTGTTCCATTGCAATTGGAGCTATCAGCTCGACACTCATTTTAACGTTATCTCCAGGCATCACCATTTCTGTTCCCTCTGGGAGAGCTACTGAACCCGTAACATCAGTTGTTCTAAAGTAAAACTGTGGTCTGTAATTGGCGAAAAATGGAGTATGACGACCGCCTTCATCTTTTGAGAGAACATATACCTCACACTCGAATTTTGTGTGTGGTGAAATTGATCCAGGCTGACACAAAACTTGACCACGTTCTACCTCATCCCTTTTAGTGCCTCTTAAAAGCACTCCCACATTGTCGCCTGCTTGACCTTGATCAAGAAGCTTTCTAAACATTTCAACACCTGTGCAAGTGGTTTTAGTTGTGTCGCGAATACCAACAATCTCAATCTCTTCACCAACTTTTATTATTCCACGCTCAACTCTTCCGGTAACTACAGTTCCCCGTCCAGAAATTGAAAATACATCCTCAATTGGCATTAAAAAGGCTCCATCAATTGCTCTTTCTGGTTCTGGTATGTGACTATCTAAAGCACTTGCCAATTCTGCAATAGCTTCCTCCCCCATTGCCCCTTTGTCTCCTTCTAAAGCTAGTTTTGCTGAGCCTTTAACTATTGGCGTATCATCACCAGGAAAGTCATATTTTGAAAGTAATTCTCTAACTTCCATTTCCACCAATTCTAACAATTCTTCATCATCAACCATATCGCATTTGTTTAAAAAAACTACAATATATGGAACCCCAACTTGACGTGCAAGCAGAATATGTTCTCTAGTCTGAGGCATAGGCCCGTCAGCAGCGTTTACTACCAAGATTGCTCCATCCATCTGCGCGGCTCCAGTAATCATGTTTTTTACATAATCAGCATGTCCTGGACAATCTACGTGAGCATAATGGCGACCATCAGTTTCATACTCGACGTGTGCAGTATTAATGGTAATTCCACGTGCTTTTTCTTCAGGAGCAGCATCTATGTCAGCATAGTCCTTAGATTCGCCACCATACTTATTGGACAATACTGCAGTAATAGCAGCAGTAAGTGTGGTTTTACCATGATCAACGTGCCCAATTGTACCGACATTTACATGTGGCTTTGTTCGCTCAAACTTACCCTTGGCCATCTCCGGCTCCCTTCCATTTCAAATCAAAAATTAAAAAGTAAAAACATCTGCAATCATACAAATTGGTGCCCATGACGCGGATTGAACGCGTGACCTCTCCCTTACCAAGGGAGTGCTCTACCACTGAGCCACATGGGCAGGATTTCTACCCCCAGAAAAACACTCACTAATAAAACTGGAGCGGGTGAAGGGAATCGAACCCTCGTCGTAAGCTTGGAAGGCTTCTGCTCTACCATTGAGCTACACCCGCTCATGTCAATTCAACTCAATCCTCCCCCAAAACGGTTAAAAAATACCGTAAATGGTGGAGAGGGTTGGATTCGAACCAACGTAAGCTAAGCTAACAGATTTACAGTCTGCCTCCTTTAACCACTCGGACACCCCTCCGACCGAACCCTAAA